>QWCK01000939.1_pt1 | contig 56520 bp, 34 predicted proteins | sample 1972571 | NCBI WGS metagenome assembly QWCK01 (sample SAMN09866710, study PRJNA288562) | Human gut metagenome isolate term2_stool, whole genome shotgun sequencing... | isolation source: gut | host: Homo sapiens | place: USA: California | reverse complement strand
CGAAGATAACTTTTTGCGCAGACGATTGACATTTACCGACAGCGTGTTTTCATCTACATATGCATCGCTTTCCCAGAGTTTTTCCATCAGTTCTTCCCGACTGACGATTTTTTCCTTATGTTCCATTAACGTCTGCAAAATCTTCAGTTCATTTTTCGTCAGTTCAATCTGCCCACCGTTCCATGTCAGAGTCGCATTCAGCAGATTTAAGACTGCACCCTTATGTTCTAACATACTGCTGGTTCCCGTAAAGTCATAACTTCTGCGCAGCAACGCCTGGATTTTCGCCGTCAGCACTTCCAGATCAAATGGCTTCGGGATAAAATCATCCCCGCCCATATTCATCGCCATAACAATATTCATATTGTCTGCCACAGAGGACAAAAAGATCACCGGCACTTTCGATACTTTGCGGATCTCTGTGCACCAGTAATAACCATTATAAAAAGGAAGCCGGATATCCATCAGCACCAGCTGCGGATCAAATGCCACAAACTCCGTCATGATCTGACTGAGGTCTTCTGCTACATGCACCTCAAAATCCCATTTTTCCAGATGCTTTTTTATCATTTTTCCGATGGTTTCATCGTCTTCCACGCAAAAAATCCGATACATAACTATTGCCTTTCCATTTTTACTACACTGTTTGCATCCTATATGAGAACATATATTTTTCTTATTTTATCATCCTGTTTTTCAGTGGGAGCTTTTAACTCCCACTGACATAAGCATCCCCTTACCCACCGCTTAGTGCTCTACGCACTTGAAGCGGGGGAATGCTTATTCTGCGTTCAATTTATTCTGCCATGCAAAAGTACTTTTTCTTTATTGTAACAGATTTTTTCTTGCTGTGTGGAAAAATTATGGTATCATAATGAGTGCAAAGCACGGAACAATCCGTGTAATCAAAATTTTGGTGTCAAAACACTGTATACAAAACGATATTTACGCCATAGAAAGGATGACAGCACAATGGCCAAGACACAGCATCACACAATGGAAAGTCGAAGTAAAACAAAAAACAGTATCAAACGTCTTTTCTTCTGTCTTCTGGCAATTTTTCTTCAGATTGCCTTTTTTATTGCTGTTATGAAACGTCTGAATACACAAATGCCATGGATCAATGCCTTAACAAAAATTCTTGTACTGATCCTCGTTTTATATATTTACAGCAAAAACAAAACATCTTCCCTGAAAATGCCATGGATCATATTAATTCTGATCATACCAGTACTCGGTGTCTGTCTGTATCTGATGTTTCAAACAAACAAAGGTACCCGCAATATGCGCAGACGTTATCAGAAAATCGATGCCATTTTGCTGCCGTGTCTGCCGCAAAATCACGATATTTCACATCGCCTGAAAAAACATTATGCGCCAGCCGGAAGCATTTCTGATTATCTGTACCGAAATGCTGCTTATCCTGTTTATCAAAATACGGATATTACCTATTATCCGGAAGCTGTACAGGGACTGGAAGCACAACTTGTCGATCTGGCAAAAGCCGAAAAATTTATTTTTATGGAATATCATGCCATTGAAAATGCCGATGCATGGCAGAAAATTCAGGATGTACTGGCAGAACGAGCAAAAGCAGGTGTCGAAGTCCGTGTTTTTTACGATGACATGGGTTCTATCAGCTTTTTGAATCATGATTTTGCGATACAACTGGAAGCTCTAGGCATTGCCTGCCGTGTATTTAATCCTTTTGTTCCGGGTGTTAATTTATTTTTGAACAACCGCGATCATCGCAAAATTACCGTCATTGATGGAAAAATAGGCTTTACCGGCGGCTATAATCTTGCAAACGAATATTTTGGATTTTCTCACCCTTATGGAAAATGGAAAGATACAGGCATCCGTCTGGAGGGCGATGCCGTCAGATCTCTGACCATCACATTTCTGGAAATGTGGAATGCGATCAAAAAGAGTCTGCCAAGCGATCGTTCTTTTGAACCTTATCTGACAGAGTACCAATATCAATCGATTCAGCACGGATATGTCCAGCCTTATGCTGACAGCCCTCTGGATGATGAGCAGGTGGGAGAAGAAGTCTATATCAGTATGGCTAATAAAGCGGAGCATTACTGCTGGTTTATCACACCGTATCTGATCATTACCGATGAAATGTCACACGCTCTGTCTCTGGCTGCAAAACGTGGTGTGGATGTCCGCATTATCACACCAGGAATCCCGGATAAAAAGATGGTTTACAGCGTTACCCGCTCTTTTTACCATCAACTGGTTTCCAACGGAGTCCGTATTTTTGAATGGACACCTGGATTCTGTCATGCAAAAATGAGCATTGCCGATGACCGTATGGCTACCTGCGGTACCATCAATCTGGATTACCGCAGTCTGTATCACCATTTTGAAAATGGCTGTTTCATGGTAGATTGCCCAGCGGTCGATGAGATAAAACATGATTTCAAACATACATTTTCACAATGCCGTGAAGTGACCGAAAAATACAAAACCGGGCTCGGCGCACACCTGCGTCTGGGACAGTTGATTTGCGGAGCGTTTATCTCAGTCGGAGATTGTACTCCCACTGAGAAAGACTTGTTATTACTCACCACTTGCAGAAGTGGGAGTCTTCTCGACTGAGATAAATGCATTCGAATGCAATTTTGCCATATAAAAAACATATTTACAAAAGAGGTTCTATTTATGCATGTAGGAAAAAAAACACAGAAAAGAGAAAAATCAGCAATGACACTGTCTCTATACGGCAGTCTCGTCTTTGCCATCGTGGAAATCGGCATGGCTGTTTTCTCCGGTTCTCAAGCGGTACTTCTGGATGCGGTTTACGACAGTGTTGAATTTTTTATGATGCTCCCATCGATTTTTCTGATCCCGTTGCTCTACCGCCCTGCCAGTGAACAGCATCCCTTTGGATTTACCCAAGTAGAAAACGGATTCGTGGTAGTCAAAGGTGCCATCATGGCGGCAGTTACCTTTGGATTGATTTTTAACAATATCCATCTGCTGCTTCATGGGGGACATACCGTATCCTTTAACACCATTTCGGCTTTTGAGCTTTTTGCCTGCGCCTTAAGTCTGACCATGGCAATCTGTCTCCATTTTAAAAACAAACATATGAGTTCACCAATCGTGAATATTGAATTACAGACATGGAAGATCGACTGCGTGGTTTCCTTTGGAATGGCAATCGCATTTTTGCTTCCAATCATCGTTCCGTTCGCATGGTTTCAGCGTCTGACACCGTATCTGGATCAGATCATCACCATCATATTGTCTGCATTTATGCTGCCGACACCGATCAAAACAGTTATTACCGGACTTCGTGATCTGATGCTCTGGCCGCCGGAAACAGAGACCGTAGACGATATCAAAGCGACCGTAGAACCGATCATCGGCGGTTACGGGCATAAGAATCTGTATTTCGATATTGTCCGCACCGGACGAAAACTCTGGATCAGTGTATACATTACTTTTGACAAAGATATTATATCGCTGTCAAAATTCCAGATCTTGCAGACAAAATGCATTGCTGCTCTGGCAGAAAAATATCAGGATTTTTATTTTGAACTGTTACCGGATATTCAGTTAGACAGTATGGATGAGGAAAAGATTAAGGCACACACGGAAGAAGAAGACTAATTTTTTAAATGAGATACAAAAACGTTGTCACGGGCACCTTTGTCCGCCGCCACAATCGTTTTGTGGCAGAAGTAATAATCAATGGTTCCTTAGAAACCGTACATGTCAAAAATACCGGTCGCATGGGAGAACTGCTTTTTCCCGATGCAAAGGTAGCTCTGACCTGTTCGGACAATCCGAACCGCAAAACAAAATATGATCTGATTAGTGTATACAAAGAATCCCTTGGCTGGGTAAATATCGACAGTCAGGCTCCGAATAAGATCGTTGGCGAATGGCTCGCCACCCAGGATTATACGTTTATCAAACCGGAATACAAATACGGCGATTCCCGTCTCGATTTTTACATGGAAAAAGGAGACGAAAAATATCTGATGGAGGTCAAAGGCTGTACACTGGAGATCAACGGCATCGGCTATTTCCCGGATGCTCCAAGTGAACGTGCTGTCCGTCATGTAAAAGAACTGATCCATGCAAAAAAGCAAGGCTACCACTGTATCCTTGCTTTCGTGATTGCTATGCCAAATGTTTCTGTTGTCCGGCCAAATATGACCACACACCCTGCTTTTGGCGAAGTTCTTGATGAAGCTCTGAGGAATGGCGTGGATGTGTGGTATCTGACATGTCAAATCACCCCTGACAGTATCTGTATTATTTAAACTGATCCTCATAGCTTACTGCATCCTCATACTGATTGGACTGCAGTATTATTTTAACTGTATGGTATACACAGCGTTTCAGTTCCCGGATATCCAGAGAACCATCCTCTAATGCCTGACGGATGCTTGCATGATCCCGTATATCACCCGGCATAACCATATCATTTCCGGCTTTCATACAACCTGCTGCCGTACATTCGCCGGCGGTAGAATCTGTGGTCGTTGTCCAGTCTGTCATAATGGCACCTTCAAATCCCCACTCGTCACGGGCAGCTTTTGTACAGATGTCATAACTGTTTGCCGCATGTACACCATTGATCAGATTGTAAGATGTCATCATCGCCATCGGCTGTGCATTGCGGATCGCGATCTCAAATCCTTTCAGGTAAATCTCACGCAGAGTTCGTTCTGATAAAATGGAATCAGAACCCATACGGTTGTCTTCCTGATTGTTGCAGGCATAATGTTTGATTGTTGTGCCGCACCCCGGTACCGACTGTACACCAAGTGTCATGGCAGAAGCCATCCTGCCTGCCAGCAGCGGATCTTCAGAATAATATTCAAAGTTTCTGCCGCAAAGCGGATTCCGGTGCAGACTCATGCCCGGTGCCAGCCACAAAGTTACTTCAAATTCATTCATTTCCCCGGCGATCATCTGACCAAGTTTTTTCATCAGATCCAGATTCCAGCTCTGCGCCAGTAAGGTTCCTACCGGGATGGCTGTACAATACTGATGATACACCGTTCCGGTCGGCTCCTTTGGCTCTGCAAAATAGCCGTTCTCAAAACCATCCAGAAAATCTCCACCGTCAACGCTTCCGTCCGCCCGCACCTGATATTCACTGCGCAGACGCAAACCAGCTGGTCCATCAGCAAGCACGATACTTGCCACATTATAAGGATCTTTTTCTGCCACGTTAACGGTCTCTGCTGCCGCACCCGGAACGGTCTGTCCTGCCGAACCCAGGGCACTTGCTCCCTGATCCTTTGCCGGATCTCCGGTGGCTAAAGCAATCAGTTCATCTGTGGACAACTGATCCACGATTTCACCGGCTCTGCCCGGATAATGATCCTGCAATTCCTGATATATAATGGTGGCTGTCGGCAGATTTTCTGCCCAAATTCGGAAGTATGGCAATTGTTCCTTATTTGCTTCCTGTATCCAGGCCTCCTGCTTTGCTTCCAGTTTCTCCTTATCCGGCTGCAATTCTTCCAGTTTTTCTTTTAACGGGCAGATATGTTCACACTGCACCAGTATTTTATCCTCATTCAACCGAAATCTGCCGCAAAGAACCGCTTCGGATAACGAATTTCCAATCCAGATACCATACATACCTTCCTCCAGCATCCATGCTGCCTGTTCTTCTGAATAGGATGCAAGGTGATACAAATCTGTGATCAGTTCCAGAGACTGTGTCTCACCCGGTGCCAGAAGTTTTGTTTTTTCAAAAGCGGTCAGACGGCGAAATTCTTTTGGCAGTTTTCCCTGCGGGCAGGAAACATATACCTGAACAACCTCTTTTCCAGAATGCGCAGCGCCAATATTTGTCACATCAACAGAAACGGAAAAAAACGGTCTTCCTTTTGATGATATCTTCTTTGAAACATCTGTTACTTTTATGTCAAAGTCGGTGTAAGACAATCCATAACCAAAGCTGTAACGCACCGGAACGTCAAAAGTATCAAAATATCGGTATCCGACATAAATGCCTTCCTTGTATTCTTCCCGATAAACATCACCGCTCTTGTGGCTGAAATATGCCGCATTCGGATAATCCATGTAATCCAATGCCCAGGTATCCGTCATTTTTCCGGAAGGAGTTACTTTGCCCGAAATCACATCTGCCAGTGCGTTACCGCCCTCCTGACCTGCCTGCACAAACTGCAAAATTGCTGTGATATTGGAAAATTCATCGGTAAAAGCAAGGTCGATCAGTCCACCGGTATTTACCACCAGAATAACTTTTTCATAGGCTTCACATAACGTCGCAATCTGTGTCCGTTCTTCTTCTGTAATATAGTAATCCCCCGGCTCGTCCCTACGGTCAGCATTTTCACCCGCAATCCGGGCAAGCACATAAATGCCAACCTCTGCGCCATCTGCTTTTGCCGCTGCTGCATCAATAGCAGCTCCTGCCGGCATGGAAAACGGAGTTGTGGAATAGGCTTCAAAAAAGTTTCCGTTGCATTCTTCGTTCAGTTTCCGGAAAATCTCTGTCTTCCAGCTCTCCCGCGCCTGCATATAACCGCTGTCATATCCGTCCAGCCAATCTCCGCTTGTGACTTCATACCCTGCATTTTTCATTCCATCATAAATATTGACATTATACCGGTTATTGACATCTCCGGAACCGGTTCCTCCTTTGATAGTGCGTACCGCCCCCGCACCATACAGACCGATTTTTGTTCCCGGATTCAAAGGCAGCGTCTGTGCTTCATTCTTTAATAATACAAAACCTTCCGCTGCCGCTTCCCTTGCAAGAATGGCATTGTCTTTTTCACGCTGTGACATTTCTGTGGATGTTGTTCCCACGTACCCTCTTTTTCGCAGTTTCATGATAACCCTCCTCAAAACAGAGAAAGCGCAAATATGCCGAAGCATACTTACGCCTTCTACTTGTATGCTATGCACACACTTTATATTCTTATTTTGTACCGAAAATACGATCTCCTGCATCGCCAAGTCCCGGGCAGATATAAGCACGATCATTTAATTCACGATCAAGCTGTCCGATGTAGATCTGAACATCCGGATGTGCCTCATGCAGTCTCTTAACACCTTCCGGTGCAGCGATAACAAACATGCATTTGATATTTTTTCCACCATGTTTTTTGATAAAATCTACGGCTGCCACAGCAGATCCACCGGTCGCAAGCATTGGGTCTACGACTACGATGAGACGCTGGTCGATCGGATCCGGCAGTTTGCAGTAATACTCATGCGGTTCATGTGTCTCAGGATCACGGTACAGACCGATATGTCCGATCTTTGCAGACGGAACCAGAGTTGTTACACCATTTACCATTCCAAGACCTGCACGAAGGACCGGTACGATCGCCAGTTTTTTACCGGAGATCATCGGGCTTTTGCATGTCTCGAGCGGAGTCTCGATCTCCACATCCTCGGTTGGCAGATCGCGAAGTGCTTCATATCCCATCAGTACGGCAATCTCCTCGATCAGTTTACGGAACTCATTTGTTCCTGTATTTTTGTTGCGGATCATTGATATTTTATGCTTGATCAGCGGATGATCCATGATAAATACATTTTCCATTTTTTCCATCTAAAAAACCTCCTGGCCAGACTTCTCGTTTCTTCAAGGATAACGGATTGCAGGTGATAAGTCAACCGCATCATTGCAGTTCACACGCGCCATTCGCAAGATTTTCTTGCTCTCTTTTTTGTTTTCCATTATACTGATTAGTCAGGGTCTGATGTATGAGTGCTTTGTATACCAGATGAGATATGACTCCATCTTATATAGCCTCCGGCTGGATTGCAGAGATGCGCAAAGGAAATATGTCATGCATAGCATGACGCACATCTCGCAGCAAGAATACTGAGAGCATTCTTGATCATCAGAACATGTAACCATAAAATCGTTATAAAAATAGTAGGAGAATGTTTATGAAAACAAACGAAAACGGCATCTACGATGCCAGAACGCTTGGGCTTCCGAAAATGCTGATCCTTGGTCTTCAGCATATGTTTGCCATGTTTGGGGCAACGATCCTTGTTCCGGTTCTGGTAAACACTTATTTCCACGGCGAAGGTTTATCCATTCAGGTAACACTGTTCTGCGCCGGAATCGGAACTCTGCTGTTCCACTTAATGACACGTTTTAAAGTGCCTGCATTTCTCGGTTCTTCCTTTGCATTTCTGGGTGGTTTCCAGACAGTTGCAAATCTGGATACCGGAATTTTTGCAAACATGAGCTACGGTGAAAAACTTCCATATGCATGTGGTGGTGTCCTGATCGCCGGTCTGCTCTATCTGGTATTATCCCTGATCATCAAGGTCATTGGCGTACGCCGGGTTATGCGTTTCCTTCCGCCGGTTGTAACCGGCCCAATCATCATCTGTATCGGACTGAGCCTTGCACCTTCTGCGATCTCCAACGCCTCCAGTAACTGGCCGCTGGCACTGATCGCCCTTGCTACCGTTATCATCTTCAATATCTGGGGCAAAGGAATGTTCAGGATCATCCCGATCCTGATGGGTATCATCGTATCCTATGTGGCTGCCCTGATCATGAACGCTGCCGGAATGACCTGTGCAGACGGAAGTGCCATCTTAAACTTCAGCGGTCTTGCTGATGCTGCCGTTATCGGAGTACCGCGGTTCTTCCTCTGCAAATTCAACATCACAGCCATCCTTGCAATGGCTCCGATCGCCATCGCATCCATGATGGAGCATGTCGGTGATATTTCCGCCATCTCCGCAACGGTTAGTGAAAACTTTATCGAAGATCCGGGACTTCACCGCACACTGCTCGGTGATGGTCTTGCAACTGCCCTCTCCGCTCTGATTGGTGGACCGGCAAACACAACTTACGGTGAAAATACAAGTGTACTGGCACTGAGCCGTGTATATGACCCACGTGTGATCCGTCTGGCTGCTTTTTATGCCGTTATCTTAAGTTTCATTCCGAAAATGGCAGAGATCATCAGTTCTCTTCCGGCTGCGATCATCGGTGGTATCAGTTTCATCCTTTATGGAATGATCTCCGCTGTCGGTATCCGCAACGTTGTTGAAAATAAGGTAGATCTGACAAAATCCCGTAACCTTGTTATTGCAGCATGTATCCTTGTCTGCGGTTTGGGTTTCTCAGACGGTCTGACTTTCCATGTTGGAGGCACAGCAATTACACTGACCAGTCTTGCTCTGGCAGCGATTGTTGGTATTGTATTAAATGCCATCCTTCCGGGAAATGAGTACAGCTTTGAAAGCAGTACAAAACAAAACAAGAAAGTGTGCTAACACACACTTACGCGAATAAAATTATTAATAGCACATCTTTCTTGCTCGCGCCGAACACGATTGCGAAGCAATAATTTCTTCTCGTGTGAGTGTGCATCGTCTGCACGAAGTGCTTTTATTTGATAGGAAATTCATGTAATTTCCTATCAAATAACAAAAAAGTCGCTGACATTCTTTTTTAAGAGTGCCAACGACTTTTTTCACGTACTTTCTATCTTAAGATTTCTCAGCATTCTATCAGCATTTTCCAAACTCAGCATTTTTTATTACATTGAAAGCTTTCCGATTTCTTTTGCATATTCTAACAGTTCTCTGTTTGCTTCATTCAATGGTCCAAATGCCTCCATCGGCAAAGTACAAATGCAGGTTTCACACTGCTCCATCCACTTTTTTGCTTCCTCAATCTGCGCCTTTTCTATCGGATAAAACGCTTTCTGTGAAACCACCTCTGCGGCCAGCGCTCTGGCAGTCGGATATTCCAGATCATTTTTTATGCCGCAATACCGCTTCCACACCCGCCGATAACAAACACCTTCGGCTCTGACTTTGCTCCCTGCAAAAAGACCTCTCCTGTCACCGGATCAAATGCCGTCTCTGTCACACCGTACAACTGTTGTACATAATCCCCGGAAAAGATCTCCTCCGGTGTACCGATACGATCGATATGGTCTCCTTTCACACAGGCAATGGTATCAGACACCTTCTGCGCCAGATCCAACTCATGTAACGACATGATGATCGCCAGATTCCGTTCTCTGGCAAGCATCCGGATATTTGCCAGAATATCCAGCTTAAATCCCATATCCAGATAAGACGTCGGCTCATCCAGTAACAGAATATCCGTATCCTGACAGATCGCCCGGGCAAGCATCAGACGTTGCCGCTGTCCGTCACTCATTTTTCGAAAATCCTGATCCTGCACATCCTGCGCATGCACCAATGCAATGGCTTCGTCTACTTTTTCCCAGTCCTCTTTGGATAAAATGCCAAACCTGCCGGTGTAAGGATAGCGCCCGGAAGCCACCACATCCCGTCCTGTCAGGAGTTCCGTCTGCAGACGTTCTGTCATAACCATGGAAAGGCTTTTAGAAACTTCGCTGTCCCGCATATTATTCATGGATTCCTGTCCCAGATAGATTGTTCCGCCAATGCGTTTCAACTGCCGGGTAATGGTTTTTAAAATCGTAGATTTTCCGGCGCCGTTTGGTCCGATCAGCGTCAGAACCTGTCCGGAAACAACTTTTAAATTTACATCTTTGATCAGTGGTGCCTTATCATAACCCACCACAAGATTTTCCGTTCTCAGCTCCATCATCTGTTCCTCTGCTTTCTCAGCATTGCTGCAATAACCACCGGTACCAGAAATACTGCCGTTACGGAACTGATACTGATTTCCGTCGGTGCAAATACCGTCCGGGCAATTCCGTCACAAAACAGCGTCACCACCGCGCCACACAGGAAACATCCCGGTATCATAATAATCGGTTTTGCCGTTTTTGTGATCAGTTTTACCAGATGCGGCACCGCGATTCCCACAAAAGAGATTGGTCCGGCAAAAGCGGTTACACAGGCGGATAACATACTGGAAAGCAAAATCAGACCAATCCGTAACGCTTTTACATTTACACCCATATTTCTGGCATAAGATTCTCCAAGCTGATATGCTCCGATTGGTTTTGCCAGAAAAAAGGTAACCACCATCGTAACAGCCACAATCCACAGAATCATCCGCACATTGTCCCAGGTCATTCCCGAAAAACTTCCCTGAGACCAGTTGTGCAGATTTACAATATTCGAATCATCTGCAAAGGTCACACAGAAATCCGTGATAGCGGAGCAGATATATCCGATCATAATACCGCACACAACCAACAACGACATTTTCGATACCCGAAAGGAGATCAGCAGAACAAACCCCATGGCAATCAGTGATCCCACAAAAGCCGCTGCCACCATTCCGGCAGAACTTAACGTAATGCTTCGCTGCAGGCAGACGATCATGGTCAGTGCCACCACCAGTTTTGCACCGGAAGAAATTCCAAGTACATACGGACCGGCGATCGGATTCTGAAAGAAACTCTGCAGCAAAAATCCGGATACCGATAAGGCTCCGCCTAACAAAATTGCTGCCATGATACGCGGAAGACGGATTTTCCAGATAACCTGATACAGGGTGGAATCACTGCCTTTTCCGAAAATCTCCGGCAGGTCAGACAGAGACAGTTCTACCGTTCCCACACCTACATTCCACAGGAATAACCCGATCAGAGCACATATTAAAATGATAAAAGATATCGTATATCGTTTTTTCACGCTTCGTTCCTCACAAAATATTATTGAATATGCTTCAGAAAATGATAGTCTGTATCATCACTTCCGGTCAGAACCTTATTCAGATCCTCAATAAAATCACAGGTCATGCTTGTCTGCTGATAAAAGTTACTTCCGGTGGTATAAACCTGTCCGGATTTTACCGCTTTAAAATCGGCAAACAGGCTGTTTTTTTTGATCAGTTCATCTACGGATGTCAATTCTCCCTCAATGGTTCCATTATAGATCAGAATATCCGCATCTTTCTCTGCCACATAGAAATCTTCCATCTGCATTTTCATCGTAGACAAAGCATTGTCTTCTTCCGGCAGATAACCGTTCAGGGAATAATTACCGCCTGCCAGCTCGATCATAGAAGACACATAATCGTTCGGTTTGCGTACCGTAATGGTTCCATCGGAAGATACCGCAAAAAATGCTACTGATAAACCGGTATTTTCTTTTTCCAGAATCGGCTGGACACGCTCTGCCTGCTCTCTGAAAAATTTATTTGCCTGCTGCTCCTGATTAAATAATACACCGAACAGACGAATCCATTCCAGACGTCCAAGAGGATGTTTTTCATAACTGGAACGCTCGATCATCACAGGAATTCCAAGTTCTTCCAGTTTTTCCTTTACTTCCGGGTTATGGGTGATCATCGTATTTTCAATGACAAACTGACAGTTATTACTCAAAAGCAGTTCGTAATCCGGCGCGCTGTATTTGCCCGCATAGATCAGTGCGCCTGCTTTCATAGCATCCGCTGCCTCCTGCACGTACCAGTCCTTTTCCTTTGTTCCGGTAAAAGAAATGTGGGAAAGCGCTCCTGCCTTGCTCACCAAATCCATCACCGCGCTGGAAACCAGATACACATCCTTCAACGGTTGCTGCAAAACAACAATGTCCGATGGCACATCCTTCGGAACCGATACTCCCTTTGGAATAAGCAAAAAACGACCGCCATCCACGATCGTTACTAATTTATATGCTCCATATTGCTCTACGCTGAACTGATCGGCATATGAAAGATCCATACGCCCCTCACTGTTCAGCTCATTGAAACTCACATTCGCTGGAAATGAGAATTTCAATGTATAATCGATTTCATGCGGTGTGCTCATAGCAGTAGTATCCCCTACCACATCCATCTCACAAGGCACGCCATCAATTGGGAAAGTAAAGGTAGAGTTGCCACCTTCATTTTCATTCATATATTTTTCTCCATCTACGATCATGTAATCGTAATGGGTACTGCTCCAGACGATGGTTGCCATTGCCTGACCGTCCGTCACGGTTACGGTTGCCGGAGAATCCACGGTTGCTCTGCCGCTGCCGCCACTCAGCTCCACGTTTACACTGTAAGTTCCGTCTTCCAGAACATTCGCATCTTCCGCACTGCTGTCTGTCGCTGCACTGTCTGCTTTTTCTGCATCCGCACTAACTTCGGTAGTTGAAGACGCATCTGCATCGGTCGTATTTTTCTGACCACATCCTGCCAGCATGCCAGCGCCTAAAACCATAGATAAAATAACTGCTACTATTCTTTTTTTCATACGCTATCCTTACTTCGCATTTTACTTTCTTCATTGATGAAATACAGGGAAAGCATGATTTTTCTACTCTCCCTGTATCTTATCTTCTCAATATTTTACCGCTGATCTACTCTGCTTTCTGAGCGTCAGATACGCTTACTTTGTGATCATACCATGTTCCCTTTGTTCCAAGAATTGCCAGATCAAACTCCTGATCCAGTGCTTCCACCGGCACATCAAATGCGTATACTTCTTCCGTTGTTCCGTCACTGTAAGTAACTTCCTCAGATGTCGGCTGTAACAGCTCTGCACCATCTTTTTCTGCATCCGCAGCGGTTCCAACATACAGATTTACGATCTTTTTGGAAACCAGTCTGATATGCATGGTCATTTTGCCATCTTTGACTGTTAATGTACCACAACCGTTATCTGCCTCATTTACATGGAACATGCTGCTGTCTGTGTTAAATTTTGCAGTATAAGTGCCGTCTTCCAGCGCAGATGTTGCTGTGACTGCATCGCTTGATGTTACAGCATCACCCAGAGATTCAATGGCAGCTTTTGTATGTGCTACATAAATCTGCTGAATTTCCGGAATCTCACCAAGACCTGCGATCTGTGTATCTACTTTGTCAAAATATCCGGCAGCTTTAAACAGGCTCTTCCATGAATCGCCATCATCGCCAGCCATATCGTTGTTTGCATGATCTCCTGCAACAACCATTAACGGTCTTAAAATTACATTTTTGTATCCTGCTGCATGTACTTCTTCGATTACCTGCTCATGAGCGGTCTCTTCCGGCTCACCTTCTACGGTTCCGATAAATACGTTATCGTATCCAAGATCTTTCATCTGAGCTGCCATCTGACTATAGCTGATTTTTGCTGTATGGGATGTACCATGTCCCATGAATACAAATGCTGTACTGTCTTCTTTTGCTGCCTCTAAGGAATCATATCCGGCTGTCTTTACTGCCTCTGCTGTGATGTCCTGTGCTACAGCTGCTTTATCTTCATTGACAGTTGTGGCATCTGTACCAACTTCACCAAGTAACGGTTCTGCTACAGTAACTGTCTCAAATTTATCTTTGTAATTATCCAGAGTATCAACTAACTCATCATACTCTGCACCATGCATTAAATGTGTCGGCTGTACCACCAGATTTTTTACACCGTTATCAACGGCTCTCTGTAAAGCCTGCTCTACGTTGTCGATTTTTTCACCATCTCTTGCCTGAACGTGGTTGATAATGATCTGTGCGGTAAATGCACGTCTTACAGACCAGTCCGGATATGCAGTCTGAAGTGCTTTCTCAATACCGCCGATATCTGCTGCACGGCTGTCATTGAAGGATGTACCAAAACTTACTACCAGAAGTTCGTTCTCACCGATTCCGTCCTTATTTAACGGATCGTCTTTGGACGCATCTCCGGTATCTCTGCCAAAGTAATCCGGATCTGCATTTTCACCCTCTACCAGTGCCTTCTGTGCATCGGTCAGTTTGTCCCATGCTGCTTTTGCTGCTGCGCACTGCTCATCTGTTTTGTCTGTGCGTTCCTGTACATAGATGGCATCAATCAATTCTGCTACTTTGTCTGCTGCTTCCTGATCTGTCTCTGTCTCACTCTGTGCGCTTGTTACAGTTGTGTCTGCATTCTTGTTTCCGCATCCGCCAAGCATTCCCACTGCCATGGTAAATACTGCCAGTAATGCAACGATTCTCTTTTTCATGTTCTTCTCTCCTTCTTATATGAAAAATAAATTATCCCACAGGGTACGGTATCCACCCGAAAATTTTATCACTCACTCTTTTAAAATATGTAACACTCCACTACTTCAAAAGGTAAAAAATACCACGACAAAATTTCCACTAAAAGAAAACTCCACTTTACAAACTTGCAAAAAAGCTAAAAGCGGAGTAAAAAGTCATGAATTTTAAATGGAACTCACACCAGCTAAATACGTACATTTATCTGTCTGCATCAGTGATTGACTTCCGTAAACAGTACGACCAATTACTCGTGATCTTGGGATTATCCCGGTACCAGACAACTGGCAGGTTTCCTGGCTGAAAGATCCACATACAGATTCTGCCTTCCCAATGCATTTGCATCAGTGACAAATCATTGAATCTGTACTCCCTTATCACAGTGACGAGATCGTACAGGAATTACACCTGTTTCCCTTTTAACCGTTCCACGTTTTCTGTCTCTGACCTTTTTCTCAGAGATCTGCCTTTTTCTGATTCATTGTATTTTTTCATCGTATTTTCTATTACGCAACGAAATCCGAACTATGCTTCCATCTGCTTCGAAAACGGACGGCACCAATTATCTTTTTCTATGAAATTGTACTTATACTATCACATCTAAAAAACAGATACAACCCTTTTTCTCATCCGCATTCTTATCTGTCACGTGCTTTTACAGGCGAATCTGTTCCCATCCACGCATCATTTGCGACACATCTGCCAGTAACATTTTTCACCTGCTCTCTCAACAGTTAACCCTGCAGACTATAACCGAATCTCCGAAAAAGGAATCCCTTCTTCCAACAGCAATTCCCGTTCCGTCTCCCGACAGGTAAAAAGAAAAATCTGATTCTCCTGCTTGGCAAGCCAACGTAACGTCTGACGCAGACGCTCTGTATCGTAACCTGCAAAAGCTTCATCCAGTAAAAACGGCAGTGGTTCTTCCTTCGCCAGCAGTTTTCCTGCTGCCATGCGATAAGCAAAATATGCCTGCTGCATCGTTCCCTGACTGTATGCTTCCGGCACACGGCTCTTTTGCTGTTCAGACAGTACAATGCCCTGTCCTTCTGAAACCTGAAGCTGCCCATGTGCATTTCCAGTGATCTGTGCCAAGACCTCCGACATGTCCCGGTTCAACACATGTTCCAGCGATTTCGACATTCCGGCTGCCAGTCGCTGCATCGTATCCGCTGACAGTGCAAGCGCCTGAATATCCTGATCTATCGCCCTCTCCTCTGCCGTCTGAAACTGCAATTCCTGCATCTGATCTGCCAGATTCGCTGCTTCCACTTCTTTTTCCTGAATCTGACCAGTGATCTGATCTCCGGAACCTTCCTGCCTTGCAACCTGCATCTGAAGTGCTTTTCTCTGCTCACGAAAGGTGTCTATCTGCTGTTCCAATACAGATCTTTTCTGTTGAAGCGCTGTAAGCTGCTTTACAACCTTCTGATATACTTCTTCATCACCGCATTCTGCTTCTGCATCTTCCTGTATTGCCTCTGCTTCCATTTCTACTTCCTGAAGTCTTCTGCGTCTGCCATATGCAGAAATAAGTCCTGCCAAGATCAAAACAATACAGATCACGTTCAGAATCGGAGCTATTTTCTGAAACCCATCCAAAGATGTCCTCAAAATCGGTGCCAGAATCAAACCAGCTACGCCAATCAGTAAAAGCGGCGAAAAACCTGCTTGATGCTCTGTCTTTTGCTTCTGCCCATCTTCCGTTTCTTTCTTTAAATATTCTTTCTTTAAATGCTTTCTCTCGATATTTAACTGTGCCTGCCGAATCGCTTTCTGCAATTCCTGTTCCTGCCGGCAAACCGCACGATACTCTGAAAGTACCGGCTCTGCCGCCTGTTTTAGCTGTTTTACCTGCTCCTGCACATTCTGTTTTTGTGTTCCCTGTTTCTCCTGCTGTGCTTTCAGGACAGCAATATCAGATTCCAGCATCTGTTGTTTTACTTCCAGTTGTCGGATATCTGCCAGTCGTTGCTGTTCCAGCTCTTTTTTTTGTTTTTCTTTATTTTTCCGCTTTTGTTCCAGATTCTGCAACGCCTTTGATAACGGAAAATCACCGCTTCCGGTCTGTGCCAGATTACTGCGTTCATCCTCCAGAAGCACACCCAATTCACGTCCCGGTACCGACTGCTCCTGACCGATACAAAACGTATTTTCATATGCACCGGCACTGACATTTCCAAGCAGCATGTCCAGATCTCCATATTCCACCGAAAGTTCTTCCCCGTCGCGGATATTTACCAGACGTGTGCTCCTTTCCTTATAATAAAAATTGCGCTCCAGAAGAAACTGCTGCTCCCCGGTCTCAAAGATCATGGAACCGGAAAAATATGCTGGTGCGTCCCATGGCTCATATTTTTTATATGTATCCAGCATTTTTCTGACCCGACTCTTTTCCAGTCCATACATCATCGCTTTCAAAAACTGCATCAACGTACTTTTTCCGGATTCGTTCGGACCATAGATAATATTGATCTGCGGTGAAAAACGATACTGTTCCTTTTCCAGTTTTCCAAACTTCTGAATCTCTGCCTGTCTGATTATCATCCTTTTGTCTCCCGTCCATCTTCTGCGGCATCCAGCATTGCCTGTACACCGTAATACAATGCTTTTTTCCGTAATTCCAGATTCGGGCATTGCTCCATCACTTCAATATATTTTTGCAGTAACGTGCCATCATATTTCTGTTTTAACAGATCAAACTGATAATCCGGCTCCGTCTCATCTGCCACTCGTACCACTCGTTCCATCTGTGCAATCTCGTCCAGCGGCATCTCTGTTTCCGCATCGCGATACCCGCGCAAAACGATATGTGAAATCTGATACGACTCCCGTTTCTCTAATTCCTGCCGCACCAGCTCTGACACTGCACAGGCAAACAGCTCAGGGGTCACATCGATTTCCTGTCGAATATATTCGCATTTTTTGATTGGATAAAAAGAAACCGATGTACCACGTTCCGTCAGTTCTCCCATCCAGAATCCGTGCGGACCGAAATCGTTGCAATCTGTCGGTTCCAGAGAACCCGCCATCACAACTTTTCCCGGAATCAGTTGCGCCGCTTTGTGGATATGCCCGAAAGCCGCATAGTCAAATCCAGCTTCTGCGATGTCATTTGCACGGAATGGATGATGTCTGTCATCGCCGCCGTGTCCAAGCAGGATCTGAAAATTTCTCCGCCTGTGATCTACCTGTCCTGAATCTGCGAATCGCTCAAATGCTCCTGTTCCACGCATGAATGGCACATCATACTCTGCCTCTCGATGATTTTTCACCGTATTCGCATTCTGCAACACTTTTTGCAAAATATCTCTATGATATACCGCTCTGGTATCTTCCTGATTCCAAAAACTGCATCCCCATACAGTGGTGTGAATCCGCTCCAGAGAAACGGCTGACAGATCCCGCGTTCCAATAAAATGTACATTCTCCGGCCATTCAAAGCTGCGATAATAAGACTTCGGATGCAGATAATCATGGTTTCCCGCAATCAATACGATTTCCGTATCCGAGATTTCTGCAAACCATGCCGCAATCTCTTTTAATTCCCGCTTTAACGGCTGCCGGTGAAACAAATCTCCCGCGATCAAAAGCAGATCTGCCTGCTGTCTGCGCGCCTGCTCGATCACAAAACGAAAACTGTTCCAGATGTCCCGGCTGCGTGTCTCACTCCAGGGCATTCCTGCGTCCGGTGTGACGCCCAGATGCACATCTGCGATATGTATAAATTTCATAAAATAGTTATCTCCTTAAAAACGTCTGTAAGACCACACCAAATGTTTGTTCGTATTTTATACTAACACAAAGAGCACATCTTTTGTTATAAAACAATTTAAAAATAACACTGTTTTTCTTTTTTTAAGGAAATTCTTGTTTGTCGTTTAGGGAACAAGTTTGAAAAAACTCCAATGCAGGCACGACCGATTTCCTATCTTCGCTGCGCCGCTTATCTCCGACCGCTTCCGCGAACTCGCCAACAGCAAAAACAGCTGTTGCCTCAAACACACTCCCGCGGTCGGGCTATGCGCGCTCCGATAACGGAAATCAGTCTACCGCCTTGCCTTGGAGTTTTTTCTAACTTGTTCCATTTACACAGACAAACAAGATTTACTGTTCCACCTGTTTCGCCAGAAACACCGCTGCCGCCTGCGCCAGCTTTCCTTGCACTTCTCCGACATGATCCGGCATTTCCGCACTGCACAATGCCACCGCACCAATGGCATCTCCCTCACAGATGATTGTTGCCAGCGCCTGCGTCTGATATTGCATATTATCGTCAAGTGTCAGCTTCCGGCACTCTTTTTCCTGCGCACCTGTCACCTGACACCCCCGTGATTCAATAAATTGTTCCAGTTCCCGACTGACCGGCTTTCCGTCATAATTCTTTTTCCCATTTCCTGATGCCGCAATGATATGATCCCGATCCATCACGCAGACCAGACTTCCTGATGCCGCCGCAAGTCCCTGTGCATATTGCCCCGCAAACGTACTCAGATCTCCGATTGGAGAATACTTTTTCAACACGATTGCCCCGTTTTGATCTGTAAAAATCTCCAACGGGTCGCCCTCCCGGATACGCAGGGTTCTTCGAATTTCTTTCGGAATAACGATACGCCCAAGGTCATCGATCCGCCGTACAATTCCTGTTGCTTTCATATTTTTCCTCCATGATTCGTGTGCATGGATGTTCTTTCTTCACATGCCATATTTTGCTTGTAATGCTATTATGTGAAAATGGAAGAAAATTATTCTAAAGAAATATTGTTAAATCTCTGTTTTTCTCTATCAGGGTACTCTGTTGTAATATAATGTGCATTTATTTATATAACTTATTCTACAATCTCCCAATAACCAGATTTCGGTGAACCATGGCGAATCAAAATCTTTGCCGCTTTCATCTTTTTTATGTTATTTTCAACAGTTCGTCCGGACATGTCTATCTTCTCCGCTATTTTCTTAGCAGAAATATATTTATCTTCAGCAATGCAGGCAAGTATTTTCTTCTGAGTATCCGTTAATTTTTGTCCGTTTTTTCTGACATGAGCCTTTTCTCCGAAATTTTCTCCACCATTTACTCCGAAGTTTTCTCCACCATTTACTCCGAAATTGTTACCATTTCCGTTTTCCTGCACAATTCTATATAAATTCACTCGGAACATATCGTCAAATACTTCCACCGTAGGCTCCGGCAATCCATATTCTCTGGCGGCACCTATAATTCTTCTAATACCGCTTCCCCACGCTTCTACAAGTCCCATCTGACTGAAAATATTAGCAATCAGCTTATTTCTAATCTTGGAATGACCTTTCATAACTTCCTCGTAAGTCAGTCCATTGTATAGACCTCCCGGCGATGTCACTTCTAAACGATCATCATAAATTGCCACCTGTATACAAGACTCATCTAACAGATTTCTGTGACAATGTGCATTGATTATCATTTCACGAATTGCTTCTACCGGAAGTTCATAACTTTCCCGACGCACCAAACCATCTATTGTTGCTCCCAGTCTGATGTTTCTTAAAACAAACTCAACAGCACTCTCTATCTGCTTGTATATCGGTCCAGTATATTCCCGTTTATCAAGGAAAATCGTTCTATCCGTTCCCTTGAATACGGCACACTGCGTTTTTGAAAATTGGAAATAATCAGAGGTAAGCAGAGCATACGCATTGGATGCCAATACATTTCCTTCCCTTTTCTTCAAAACTTTCCAGTTAAATAGCTGCTCTTTTCTTACAGTATGCTCAGAAAGTCCTGCCTTCTTTCTGAAATCCTCAATATCATTGCACAAATCCTGCGTTGCTTCTTCTGTCACTTCATATCCCACACAAGTAAGCTCATCCCACGAAATACGCGCACCTTCCATCTCCAACTCTCTTATCTTTTCTTGCTGAGCCGGTCTGGATGTCCCAGCCACACGAATGTAAGTTCCCTTCGTCTTGCCTTGAGACTTAATATAATATGGACGGTTTTTTCCTGCTTCCACAGTAATGACAATAACTGTCTTGCCATCAACTGTCTGTGGCTCAATGTCCGGTATTATTTGAGGTTCACAGGAATCTGATATAGCATTTGTCAGAGCATCCATAGTCTGAAACAGACTGTCATTATCCACACCAGCCACTTGATGTGTTTTATCATCTATTCCTATGACCAGTCTGCCACCTTGCGTATTGGCAAAAGCCACAACTGTTTTCATGTATTTTTCGCTTTTATCCGGTACAACCACCTTATATTCAATATTCTTTGATTCTCCGGAAAACAGATCCTCTTTTACCATAACGCTACCTCCAATTTTCTTGTTCTAATCCTCTACAATATTTTTTAATATCTCATAAAGCTTCTGCACTTCATCAGCACTTAAGGTAATGCCTTTGCCCATTTTTTCTTGCTCTGGTGACCAATCTCTCAAATCATACTTTGGAGCTGCTCCATTCCATGATACAAGGTTTAATTCCTTCTTCCATCCTTTTGCACTCTCTGAAAGAGTACCTAATTTTTCTTTGATTTCGTATTTTATATCTGTCATTCTTAACGCCTCCGTTTACTACTATGATTGTCTATATAATTGTTCTACCATAGCATCAATTTTCTGTTCTATATCAGCATCTATACCACTATTACTATCTTTTCCCGATATCATTTTTTCTACTAGCTCAACAATAATAATTTGTTGTTCCTTATTTACTACAGGAATAGGTAATTCCTTTAATTGAAATCCTTTAATTTTTGGAAATAATGCTTTATTGTCAGAATATTTGGCTTTCCAATAATTTCTTATAAATGATGAATTCAGACAAGCAAATATGAACAATAGCTCATATTCATTATTCTTTGGATATACACTGTACAATGTATTAGATGCCAAAATATTCTTTGTACACAACCCCACAACTGGAATTTGACCTATTTGTCTAATAACTATTCTATCTTTTGAATAAACATTCCAATCTCCACCGCTTTTAATATTATCCGGAATATAATTGAAATAAATCTTGGGTATTGCGTATTCAAATGAATGAATATCCGCCCCATCTATCATAGGTAAATAATTTTCATCTAATTGTACTTCAGCAATCGAACTTTTTCTATCGTATGCCTGTATTCCAAAATATGTTTTACATATAGTTCCTAAATTCACGCAATTATCTAATTCTTCTACACTATCTTCATTTATATTGAATATATAATCCTTATCGTTTTGCCAATCTTTTTGATTTTTTCTACACACCTCCTTAAATATAAAATTATCACTCTTTAGTACAGTTATATCGTCATTCTTTTTCATGTCCTTTGATAACAATATCGTTGCTGTATCTACCGATGCCGAATCAAACACTTTGTCATGATTCACAATTTGAAGGATATTGCAGTTCTCTAAAATATATTTTCGTAACGGCTTTATATATTTGTTAGTAAGATAGGTATTAGGCGTAATATAACTAAGAGAGCCTTGCTTATTCAAAAGTACTATACCTCTTTCAAAAAACAAATGAAACAAATCAATTTTATAACTGGCAACCGAAAAATGTCTTTTATAATACTTTAGGAAATAATCGCTTGTATTAGATGGCTGACATAATTTATATGGTGGATTTCCGATCACAATATCAAACCCACCATTATCCCTAAATACTCTCGGAAAATAAAGCTGCCACAGTATAAAAGGTTTTGATGACATTGACTGTGTATTATAATAATCTTCTATCACATCTGGGTTTCCCTGTAACTGCTCCAGTATAATATCATCATATATCTTCTGTATTTCCTGTTTTGTTTCTTCCTTTTCGTTATGATCTTTGATGAAGAACAATTTATCCTGTAACTCTATCAGTTTTGAAATCAATCCATCCACACTGCTCTGGAAAATATTTTGTTGTCTATTTTCTGACTCATTATGCAACAATACACTTTCCGTAATAAGTGGAAAGCCTTCAAATTCATCAATCAAACTGTTTCCACAGATTATATTACAATCCAGATTCGGCAACTGTCTCGGCTTGGTATGTTCATTGAATTCACCATTTCCGGCACTTTCTGCAATTTCATCATCAATAACAATAGACAACCACAAACGCAATTTCGCAATATCTACAGCACTTGGCTCTATATCGCAAGCAAAAATACAGTTTTTAATCGTATTAACCTTCAATGCATACGGTTGTCTATCATAGGCATAGAATGACTTTTTCTGGAAATTATTCATTCCAATAGACATATACGCACTTAAAGTTTCTCTTGCTTTTACAATTTCATTCAGCATACCCAGCGGAAAAGCACCGGAACCTACTGCCAAATCTGCGATCTTGACATTTGCAAGTATATCATCCAATTCCTTCAATCTGTTTGTGCCATTGCTCAAATCAAATATTTTAGGAGATATAAGCATTTCTTTATTACCTTCTCTGGCAGACTTTGTAGTATCTTCATCTTTCATCAAATCACCATACAAAACAAAGTCTCTAATATCTTCTTCCGGCAGCTCCGTCTTTGTTACCAGATGGTTAATCAGTGCTTCCTGACACATATAGTGCACAATTTCACGAGGCGTATAGAATGCGCCCTTGGATTTTCTATCTTTCACATCCAGAAGATTTTCAAAAACCTTGCCAAGCATCTCCGGATCAATGGCTACTTCACGCTCCATCGGCTCATCTTCATTCATAGTAAAGTTATATCTGTCAAATATGTCCAGAATACCATCTGCATATCTTCCTTTAGTTGCTGCATTTGAAAAGAGTTCATTCGGAATATTAAAATTATTATTTTCCCATTCATAGTTATCAAGCTGTTCAAACAATCCTCCATTCAGAAACGGAATACGTCTATGTAATGGTGCATAAAACCCATTTTCTCCACGATTTTTATTTAAACCTGTATAAAATAATGGTTCCAGATAATCGTCAAAATAATTTTTTCCTGCCTCAATACAACCTTCAAAAATCTTTCTCATGAAGTTCTTTGGACCAGTTCCCCATGGTTTTCCCATCACAATTCCTGCAAGAATTTCCTCGTCTTCATCCGATAGTGCCTGAAATTCCTTGAGTACAATGTGATATGTACCGTCTGCCTGCTGCGCATATATCTTTGGAACTATTTCTCTTGATTTTGTCCCCTTTGCAAAAAATGCTTTCTTATACTGCTTTTCCGTCAATGTCACAGGGATTGCTTCTACTCCAAGCCAACCTTTTTTTTGGATAAAATATAGAAATACAATCTGTCCCATCAGTTTTTTTGCAAACTGCTCGCTTGTAAAATTTCTATAAGCAGCTTCATTCATAAAATCTTCATTTGATTCCAGATACTCTTTCAGTTCGATATATTTTTCTTTATACAAATTGAAGAATTCATTAGTTACCTTTTCTACACTAAACGCTTCTTCAAGGTCATCAATACCCGGACTAGCATTATCTTCCATGAAAATCGGATATAATCTCTGTTTAGCGGTATGGCATGGTTCGCCCTTACCTACCAAATAAGAATATCTTTTCGCTGGAGTCAATTTTTCTGTTATCTTTCCCTTTGAAAATTCATAATCCATACGGATAAAAGATAATCTCCATTTAGTCGCATCTTCCTCTGTGAAAAATGCAACAATAGCCGCCACACATCCACCTCTTTCAATCAATGTCTTGACAAAATTTCTCTGCATGCCTCTGGCTCTCTCTACTGTATCACCTTTTTTCAAACATACGGAGAAAATTGCAATCTTATCCTTGTCATCACTGGTGTAATTTCCTATATGGTAATATCCATCCACATAAAACGAAAAGTTACTGTACTCTTTATTATAGTTTGTCGGTGCAACAAGCTGTATATTATTAAGAAATTCTTTCACAAATCCCACAAATGTATCGTTATCAAACGGACTAGTTAACACCTGCTCAAATATCTCTGATTTTCTGTTCATTAATCAACAGCTCCTTTCATATAGCAGGACAGGATGACTTCTTTCTTCTCTCCATCTGCTTTATTTTCTATCTGTTTTCGTCCCTCAAAGTATTTGTCATCCAACATTCCTTCGATTTTATAATAAGCTTCCACTCCATCTTCCACATTTTTAATTTCCTTGAGTATCGCCTTCGTATCATTCGCTGGAACATCTCCGTTTTCCCATATCTCTATCATACGTCTTATTTTTTCTTCCTGATCATCCGTAAAGCTCTTTATGCTTTGTAATGCTCGCAAATAACGAATCATTTTCTGATCATTGCCTGCTACTACCGGACGATTGTTCGTAATAACATCTTCCTCTATAAGAGAATAATCAAATGCTTCATTATTTTTATCAAAATGAGTGAAGTATTCTTTTCCTACAGAAATCTTTTCAACATCAGGCTCACATTTTAAATAGTTGACAGCATCCATAAAGGAAATTTGTTTCGTATCTGACTTGTTCGTTATAAAAAATGTTTTTAAATATCCTTTTTTTATAAATGACAAGGTTGCTTCCCCTTTTATCAAATCTGAAAGTTTTCCTGTTTTAGCTTTCTTCGGCAATTTCTTTATTTTTTCAAATAATGCAATGTCATTGTCCCTTATCTGTCTGATAACAGCCAGATATGCCAATTCCGGGCTGGCACTTTCCTCATCTGCATCCAAGTCCATATTCAAATCATTGAACAGTTTCTGAGAGCTAACTTCTTCCTCCTCTGACAGATACTTAAAGTCTTCTCCCAAAGTATCATGAAATGCCTGCAATTTTTCTATAATTCTATCTTTCAAAGGAAGATGTTTGCTTGTCTGCGCTGTCGGGAAAAAGTTAAACACATAAATCTGGTCAAATTCTGTGCCAACACGATTGATACGCCCAACTCGCTGCATAATCCTTGTCGGATTCCATGGTAGGTCATAGTTTATCAATGCATTTGCTCTATGAAGGTTGATACCTTCTGCCAATACATCTGTAGTAATTAAAACATCAAATTGATCATTCTCCTTTTCTTTGAACTTAGGATTAAAACTATCCTCAATTACAGCCTTTAGAACCAAACTGCTCGAACCGGTATATGCTATCACTCTTTTTCCAAACAACTCTGCAAGATTTTCTGCAAGATACTCAGCAGTTTCTTTTGATTCTGTAAAAACTATCTTTTTATTTCCTACCAATTTTTTATTTTCCTGTAACTCAAGTTTGAACTGCTCAAGTTTCGGATCAGCAGTAATATTTGCCCACATACTGCTCAAATATTTGAGTTTTGTCAAATCCCACTTCAAATCTTTAATAAACTTCTCGTTAAAATCAGTCGATTTGAAATGCATTACTGTTTCGGCTTCGACTAAATCCATCAGCTTGTCATCATCTCCATTATCCAAGAGATCATATACATCTATTTTTTTACTGATATATACCTCTCCGGAATCATACATAGCAATGAATTTCTCATAGGAATCCTGAAATCTTTGAAGAGTATTTTTAAAAGCATAGAACGAGCTTTCCAGTCTCTTTACAAGAATGGATTTCATAAACCCGCCCATATTGTGCTGTGAAGTCAACAAAGAAGCATACTTTTTTGTATCTTTCAGGTAAACTAATGGTTTATATCTGGAATACTTGAAATTCTTTATCACATCTACTGTTTCATTAAATACCATATTGGTATCATCATCAAAGGTATATACGATAGGTTCAGGAGTACCAAGTTTAGGAAAACTTAACCCTTGTCGTTTCAAATCTTCTGCATAGTATTCCTTAATCTCACCTCGTGTGCGCCTGATCATAATGTGTCTTAAGATTTTATCTCTGATTTCTTCTGAGTTTTCACGTAACTGATCAAGATACATCTGTGTCCCTTTGGTATATTTTTTTTCTTTTGTTCTTAATTCTCTAAAGAATCCTTCCAGATTTTTTACACCTATGATTGTGCTGTTATGCTTTGGCTGAAACAAATAAATCTGGTTTTCAATATCACTAGAATAATTGTTGATTGGTGTTGCCGATATTAAAACCACCTTTTTCCCATAGCAAATCTTATGAAGCTTGCTAAAGCTCTCTGTTCCCTGATTTCTGAATCTATGTGCCTCATCTATAAACACATATTTATATTTATCCACACCCTTTTCCAAAATACTCTCCAGTTTCCCCAGAGATTTTACCTCTGCTGCAACATCAAACTCCAGCAGAACATCTTTCCAATAATCAACCAGTACCGGAGGGCAAATTACCAACTTACGTCCCTTTTTCAAGCTCTTTGCAAGCATTGCACAAATATAGGTTTTACCCAGACCTACAACGTCTGATATAAACACACCATTGTATGCTTCCAAAATTTTTTTTGCCTGTACTACCGCATCTATCTGATACTGCAATTTCATATATCCATCCGGCAAAAGATTATCTGCAAGTAAATCTTTATCAGAATTTATTTCTTCTCTGAAAAATTCATAGAGAGTTTTCAAATATATCTCATATGGTGTTATATCATTTCGCAACCATGTTTTCTTTTCTACAGCTTCAATATATTCCTCTGTTACTGGAACACCTTGTACCCATAATTCTTCAAATTTTTCCAACGCAAATTGTACATCTCTACTATCCTTTAATTCCACATTAAACTCAAGATTATTCTGTAAGCCTGCTTCTGAAAAATTGCTTGACCCTGTAATAACGCTTCCATATGTATCCGGAATCTTATTCATATCTTTACGCATAATATATACTTTTGCATGGATTGGAGCATCTACATACATACGCATTTCTAATTTCCCGTTTTTCAGCCATTCTATGAATGTACGGACTCCCTGTTCTATCTGAGAAGTTGTGTCCGACTGAGCAAATTCATTTTCCACATTTTCAGAAAATGATTCCTTTGCTTCTTTCATAGTTGGTGCTTCATATTTTATTTTCGCATTCGCTTTATCTATAATCTTAACTGTGTATTTATCAACATTTAACCCTACAAGAATCCTAATTTTCTCAACTGTCTCCATTGCATCATACATCTTGAAAAAACCGCTTGTTCTAAAATAGCCAACAAGCACATCAAAAAACTGTGTGTTGCTTTTAAGTATCTTACTAAATCTGCTATACAAATCTCTTTCAGGTTCATTGGTAAAAAATGTTAAATCTGTATTCTGTACCATACATTCAACTCCTCTTTGCTTTTGTATTTCACAAAATCTTACTTCTACAATTTTCAGTAGTTTTTGGTATCAACCATTCCTTTTTTCTCCGTTATCTTCTGGTACAAATTCCAGAATATCATCCACGCCACAGTTCAGAACACGACATATACTCTCTACGCTTTCAAGTGAAATATACCCATTACGTTTCAGTCTTGTAATAATATTTGCCGAAAAGCCTGCTGCCTCCTGTAACTGTGCATTTGTCATATCTTTTTCTATCAATAAATGGAATAATTTTTTGTAACTGATTGCCATGTTGCACCTCCATTTTTCATTCATAGACACTAAAATCAGTTTATCACGAAAATGTGAATTTCTCAATCCATACATATAGGTCTTAGGATTTTCCTAACAAAATATTTTTGACTGCTCGCTGCATTTGTACAGCAGGGCAAAAACACCGTTTTGGAAATTCAATCCATAAACGGTCTGCTCGCTAAGAAAAAGAGCAAAGTATCATTTGCTTATCAAAATACTCTACTCGTTATGAATGTAGTTATGAAAAATAGTTAAAACCGACTTTTACTGCTTCTACATCAGTCTCATTTTTCATCTACTTTTTAATTATTAGCATTAAAAATGGCTATGCCTATCAGCATAGCCACATAAAGAACCATCATCGACAATCCTTACGCTTTTACCACTTCCACTTGTAGGTAGGACTCACCTCGAAATATAATTTTACCCCAAACCATTAAATAGTCAATGACTTTTTTAATCCATCCGCACCGTCAAACCTACCAGCGATTCTACCGGAACGTCAACTAAGTACCAGCCTTCCTTTTCTCCCCAGTTATATTCAATCCGAGTCGGTTTCCATTTGCTCCCGATTTTCACATCCATACAGGTACCACAATGCAGACCACCATAATAATCTTCCAGACCAAACCGCACATCCATACGGTCAGACTGCTGATCATAAACCAAAACACCTTGTTTCATACACATAACCTCCTGTTGTTATGAGTATAGCCACGCTAATCTTGTCATATTCAAGATATTTTGATTTCTATTCGCATTTTTAACTGGTCAGGAAATGTAGTGCTCTTTTAATTGAATATCATTTGCGCATTGACCATTTCCATAGCCTGATTACGAATGTTATTGATTTTCTGAATCCACACCAGTGGATCATCTGCTTTGAGTTTTTCCGTAATATTCTCATTTTCGGCAAGTATTCTTATCGTTTCATCGAACAAATCTTTGGCTCTCTGATCAATATCAACAAGATAACTATCAAGCTTACCTGTCGTCAGAAGATTATAATACAGCACTCGATGATGTTGTTTTAAATATCGCCTGTGTCTTATCCCCCACACACCGATATCTGCTGCCTGACCGTCTTCCGGGAGTGTAAGATTAGGTAATAAATAGATTCCCTCTTTCCGATATGTACCGCCTGCTTTTTCAAATTCTGTCATTTCTTTTGACCTCCGTTATGATTTATTTTCCGATGCAACGCTTTGAAAATTCAAGCATTGCATAACAGAACCTTTCAAACGGTGTCAATGATGTATGTAGTGGGTCCCCCTCACGGATCCGCAGCGTCCGACGGATTTCTTTCGGAATCACCACGCGCCCCAGATCATCGATTCTGCGCACAATTCCTGTTGCCTTCATATTAATAAAAACCTCCTGTTTCTCACAATATATTTTCCATAATTTTGTTGTACATCTAGTATGTGGAAACAGCATCAGATTATACCAATACTTTGTGTGTCAACTCTGGATTTTTACGAATCAGCGTTCTAATATATAGTATTGTAACTTTTTTCTATGTATATACAATACTTTCCGTAACCTTTTTCCGAACTTTTTGAGCCTGTTTTGTAACTTTTTTCCAAAAAAAGAAACAAACCCGAAAATCCGGGAATGCTCCTTTTCATATTGTATCATTATTTATCTATGCTTCAGCCAGGCTCTCTGTATCTTTATGCGTCCGATGCACATGCCGTCTTACAAAGTAGAAGCAGATAACCTGCATAATGATTGTCAGAATCCATGATGCCGGATAGGAAATAAACAGGATCGACAACGATCTGTGATTCGGGAAAATACAGTAAATCCAGAAAATTCGTGTTCCTACCGTTCCGATGACAGACAGAATCATCGGCACCGCAGAATGTCCCATACCACGCAGCGCACCCGGGAACAGATCCATCAGACCGCAGCAGAAATACGTCACCGTTGTATACAGCAGAATTTCCATTGCACACTGAATAACATCCGGATCCGTTGTATAGATTTGCAAAATCTCCGGTCCAAACACATACACACCGACGCCGATCACCAATGACACGCTCACGGTCAGAATGATGCAGTCACGCAATACCCGGTCCATTCGTTTCAGTTTTCCCACGCCATAATTCTGGCTGGTAAAACTCATGCATGCCTGTGTCACGGAATTGACGGACACATACAAAAAACCAAACAAGTTATTTGCTGCCGTGTAACCAGCCATTGCCGTAGAACCAAAAGAGTTTACGGAAGACTGCAATAACACGTTTGACAGGTTGATAACCGTACTCTGAATGCCAGCCGGGATTCCAACCTGAAAAATCTGCAACATGTACTCTTTTTTAATCTTCAGCTTTGAAAAATACAGCCGATAACTGCTGTCCGTATTATGCAGGCACCGCAAAACCAGCACGCAGGAGATCATCTGCGAGATCACCGTCGCAATGCCGACACCTGCCACGTCCATATCAAACTTGATGACAAGCAACAGATTCAGTGCCGCATTGGTACAACCGGAAACCAGCAAAAACATCAACGGTCGTTTCGTATCTCCCACCGCACGCAGAATCGCCGCACCATAGTTATACAGCATAAAAAACGGCATTCCGCAGAAATAAATCCGCATATATAAAGCGGACAGTTTAATGACATCATCTGGCGTTCCCATCAGTTCCAGGGCACCTTTGGCAAAAATAACACCCACAAACGCCATCACAATTCCGCTGATCAACGCCAGCAGAATCGCGGTATGCACGGTTTCCGACATTTCTTTGTCACGGCCCGCCGCAAAAAAACGCGCTGCCAGTACATTTGCCCCCAGTGAAATTCCAATAAATAAATTTGTAAAAACTGCGATCAGCGCTGTCGTAGAACCTACCGCCGCCAGTGCCTGACTTCCACTGAATCTTCCCACTACAATAATATCCACCGCGTTGAACATGAGCTGTAAGACACCTGACAACATCAGTGGAAGTGCAAAGGAGATCAGTTTGTCCATGATCGTACCATTGCACATATCAATCTCATACTTATTTTTCTTCACGCTATTCTCTTCTTTCTAAAGAAACTAAACCTTCTGCACATTTCATCTTTTTATTTTTCATCTAAAGTTCCATATCAGACCGGATCGCCCAACGCATTTTTGTAGAGCGGGCACGTCCATTCTGTGCACACTCCTGTGCGGACGGACGAATGACATCCTTTGCATAATCTGTATAGATACCGGTCTTATAGCCATCCTTTAAAGCTTTTTTCACCAGACGGTCCTCTCCGGAATGAAACGTCAGAATTGCCACACGTCCACCCGGTTTTAAAGCTCCCGGAAGTTTCTCCATAAATTCGTACAGCACTTCAAATTCCCGGTTCACATCAATACGAAGTGCCTGAAAAACTCTCTGACAAGTCTTTTTGACGGTATCTTTACGCTCTTTTTCCGGCAGAAATTCCAGTGTTTTCTCAATGATCTGTCGCAGTTTTGTGGTTGTATCAATCCGGTTTCCCCTGCGAATTTCTTTTACAATTGCCTCTGCGATCTCCTCACAATACGGCTCATCGGAATTTTCATCCAGCATACCTGCCAGTTCCTCAAAGGAAATATGATCCAGCCGTTCTGCCGCGCTGATACCTTTTTCCTGATTCAGGCGCAGATCCAGCGGTCCGTCTACCTTATAAGAAAAACCGCGTTTCGGATTGTCAATCTGCATAGAGGATACCCCAAGGTCTGCCAGAATAAAGTCAAAACCGCCGACTTCTTTTGCAATCTCATCAATGGTGCAAAAATTCTGCAGTTTTACCGTCAGCATGTCCTCACCAAATCCCTGCTCTGCCAGACGTTTTCTGGTCTTTGCGGATTCTTCCGGATCTACATCCGTGGCATACATATGACCTTCCCCCCGAAGGCACTGCATCATCGCCTTTGTATGACCGCCATAGCCCAAAGTCGCGTCAAAGCCAATCTGTCCCGGTTTGATCTCCAGAAAATCCAGAATCTCTTTTACCATAATGGAAATGTGCATGCCTGCCGGTGTATTGCCTTTTGCAATGACATGCTCAATGGTATCCCGGTATTTTTCCGGTTGTAATTCTTTGTACTTTTCCTCAAATTTCTTTGGATATTTTCCTTTATAACGCACACGTCGCTTGTGCGGGGTCTGTGTTTCGATCTCCATAAAATTCCTTTCTAATTGCAGATACTTTTTCATGGTCATACTCATTATAGCGAAGTCCCGTGAACAAATCAAGAACCGCATTTTTACATAATATTATGATATTATGAACCTGTATTTATGTCAGAATCATAATTTTACACGAATGATGTATTTTTGTGCATGAATAACAGAGAAAGTCGGTAGCTTTTTATCTCTGCTGCGCGTATAATCTAACTTAAGCAGCCAAATGGCGCATTCCTTACTTACTGTTGGGTAGAATTGTGGGAGTACGAACTCGCGGAGCGTTTATCTCAGTCGGAGATTGTACTCCCACTGAGAAAGACTTGTTATTGCTCACCACTTGCAGAAGTGGGAGTCTTCTCGACTGAGATAAACACGATCACCGAAAAGGAGGGCAAAAATGAAAATCGCAATCTGTGATGATAACAGACAGGAGCTGTCTCATATATTGTCTCTGCTGGACAATTATCAGGCGAAACAAAACCTGGCCTTTACCATCTGCCCGTTTCACAATAGCCGTGATCTGGCAGACACCCTCTCAGGAACCCGATACGACCTATTTCTGTTGGATATCATTATGCCGGACATCACCGGTATGGAGCTGGCACGTAAAATCCGCAGCTTCGACAAATCCGCGGACATTATTTTTCTTACCACATCACCGGAGTACGCGGTAGAAAGCTATACAGTAAAAGCGACAAATTACCTGATGAAGCCGATCGTGCCGGAGCGCTTTTATGAAACGTTGGATGAAATTCAAAAAATCCGGGAACAGGAACAGGGCAGGTCTCTTGTTCTGAAAAGCAGTATCGGTGTACATAAAATTCCGTTAAATCAGCTTATGTACGTGGAAGCACAGGGAAGAAAAGTCCTTTATTATCTGGCAAACGGAGAACAGGTCACCTGCACAGACCGTTTTTCCGCTGTCTGTGACCAGCTTCTGCAAAACCCGGAATTTATTCTGACACACCGCTCTTTTCTTGTGAATATGAACTATATCCGCCTGATCGGTACTGCGGATATGCAGCTGCAAAATGGTACCGTACTGCCGCTGGCACAACGAAGATTGACAGAAATCCGCAAACATTACCTTGCCTATCAGATGGAGGACACACCATGACAGATCTGTCCGTTATGTTAAACCTTATTAATTATGCCTTTGTACTGTTTTTCGGTATTACCACATCCTTATGTCTCGCAGACATTTCTTTTCGCACACAACGAAAAATTTACCTGCTGTTCTATCTGGCTTTTGGCATGGGACAGTTCCTGTTTTATCTGATTTTTGGCGAAAACAGACTTTATCAATATTATCCGCTGCTGATTCATTTGCCACTGATCCTGTTGATTTGTTTTGGACTGAAAAGGAGTATTTATGTTTCCATGGTAGCAGTTTTGTCTGCTTATCTGATGTGTACCCCACGAAAATGGATCGGCACATTTGTATCCAGCTTTTTCGGTTATGATCCAATTATTTCCGATGTAACATCCATTGTTGCAACACTTCCGCTTTTATTTCTTGTAATAAAATATATGACACCCCATATCATCAAATTAAAACATGAAAGCAAAACGATTCTGGCATTGTTTATGCTGCTTCCACTGTCCTACTACATTCTGGAGTATACTTTTACCGTGTATACAGATCTGATGTACACCGGCGGTCCGGTCATCATTGACTTCATGGATAGTTTTATTGTACTTTTGTACTTTATCCTCTCCATTATGACCATCGAATTTTCCAGTCAAAGAAATCAGGCAGAACGTGAAAATCTTCTTTTAAATACCGCTGCCGCTCAGGCGCAAAAAGAGATTGCACAGCTGTCGCTGGCAGACAAAAAATCTTCCATCTACCGGCACGACCTGCGCCACCACCTTCACTTTCTTCAGGAATGTATCCAGGGAAATCAGCTGGAACAGGCAATGCAGTATATGGAAGGGATCTGCGATGATCTGGATAAAATTCCAGTAAAAAAATATTGTATTAACGAAGCACTCAACCTGATCTTATCCTCTTATCTGGAAAAAGCTTCGGAGCAGGGTATTCAGACAACCGTGTCTGTAACTGCCACAGATTTTTCCAGATTTCAGATTCCGGATCTATGCAGTCTTCTGGCGAATGCGTTGGAAAATGCGATCCACGCCTGCGAAGATATTGCGGATCCGAATACCCGTTACATTCGCCTGAAGATCTATGAGAAAAACCATCAGCTCTGTATCAATATGGCAAACAGTTACGGCAAAGAACCGGTATTTGAAAATGACATTCCGGTGTCTCATCGTGCCGGACACGGAATCGGTGTACAGAGCATGATCTCTGTCATTGAAAAATATCATGGGATCTACGGATTCTTTGCCTCAACCGGAGAGTTTCGTTTTCAGACGACATTATAATTCATTATAATTTATACAGGAACTATTCGCCTCCTTTCTTTGTAAGGTAATTCATAATACTTATAGAAAAATAGAAGAACGCCCATTATTCAAATGGGTGTTCTTCTCCTTCCGGTAAAGGCACTTCTTTCTTTTTCGGAACCCAGTTCCATTTGGTATCTTCAATTCCATCCACAGCAGGATCTCCTGTATAGAATGGCAGTCCGCCTTCCCTCAGGATCTCCTCTGCTTCAGTATTTTCCAGATTGACCTCATGGATATAAGCATACTTTGGATGCTTCCGAATATCGCATTTTGCTGTCATCACAGGTTTCTGACCACGCACGAACAGATACTCCTTGTCAAGTGGCATCGCCAGAATCTCACCCAGCGGTCTGTTTGCTTTTCTTGCAATCAGATCACCGGTCTGTACATCCTGTCCGCCCAGATAGATCAGCGTATCACAACCATTTAAAATGGTTGTTGCCGCAGGTGCGCCATAGAGCTGCTCCAGCTGTGAAATACTCTGAAGCACAATGCTGAATGCAATATTTCTGGAACGAATAACGGAAATCAGTTTGTCAAAATCCGGGATCAGCGTGTTGGCAGCGAAATCATCAAAATAGAATCGTACTGCCCGCGGCAGTCTGTGTGTCACATAGGTATGGTCTGCCTCATAGCAGAGCAGATGGATTGCCTGTGCATAGAACAGATTAATCAGAGGATCCAGAGAGCGGTCTGTATCCGATACATTGACAAACAGCGCATGCTTACGCCTGCCAAAATCTCGCAGATCTATAGAATTCTGTTCCTCTGTCATATGTTCGATTCCGTCAAAATCGAATCCTGCCAGATGGGATGCACAGATAGAACGGACACAGGAGAACGTCCGCTCCGCAGCACAGTCCATCATGCGGAACTGTTTTGCTGCAAAGCAATTCGGATGCTCTTTTTCCAGTTTTTCCATAATTTGATGGTAATGCGTCTTCACCCCCATTGGTGGATTTCCGGTATCCATGCTCGTTTCCCGAAACAGGCGCATCATTCCCTGCACCGTACAGTCCTCCTCTTCAGCAAATTCCAGCAAGAAGGAGATGATGCTTTGCAGTAATACCTGTGAAGAACGCTCCCAGTAAGGATCTTTCTGATTTTTCACCGGTACAAGTGTTGCCGCCATCGTCAACACATCACGTTCATTGAATTTGCCGTCTGAGGATCTGCGAATATACTCGAAAGGATTATATCCGCAGGAGTGAGACACATCATCAAAATCCAGACACTCGACGATGTATCCGGCTTTCGTCAGATACTCCGCCATCTCTCCGTACAGAACCCCTTTGGTATCTGTAATGATCATGCTTTCTTCTGCCTGCATGATATTTGGTTTACAGTAGTTTCTGGTTTTTCCGGAACCTGGCGGACCAATGATCAGATCATTGTTGTTCAGATGCGTCTGTGTTGTATCATTGGAAATGCAGATTCCATCTGCCAGCAGACGTACGCTGGAATTCGCGTTTAAAGCTGCTCCTGTAATCTCTTTTGTATCAAAATTTTTCATGGTAAAGTTCCTCTCTTTCTTGTAGTAATTTTTTAGATTTTTGTTAGGTTTTTTCTTGTTGTAAAGTTTTTTTGTTAGGTTTTTGTAGAATTTTTCTTCGAAAATGTTTGTTATGTTAAATGTTACTTAGTTACCTTTTGTTGTGAAGTTACTGATTGTCAGTCCGCTTTTTTTGCTTCTGACTGCACCTGTGCTCCCGTCTGCTTCTCAAAATCAGAAGCAGTTACGGAGCGGTTGCATTCCGGACGCGCCATTTCTTTTTCCAGATCGTTCGGAATGTGGATCGGCTTCATGGGTTCTTTCACCCTGTCCGCAAAGCCACATTTCACAGCTTCTGTTGCAGACATATAGTAGTCGCGGCACGTCATATTCAAAATCGACTCCAGCGATTTTCCCGTATGCGTTGCCAGTATCTGTGCCATTTTCATGCGCAGCTCCATAATGCGGTCTGCCGTCGTCTGGATTGCCATGGCATTTCCACCGGTGCGCGGCAGGATCGGATCGTGTATCATAAGCTGTGCATTCGGCATCATCGTTCTGCACGTTCCGGCGCAGAACAGCACCGCTGCCATGCTGGCGGCCATGCCTTCGCACACCGTCTCAATCGGACACGATACTTCTCGCATGGCATCATAGATTGCCAGTCCGGCGGACACTTCTCCACCGCCGCTGCTGATACGCATCACGATCCGTTCTAATGGATTTTCTTTTTCCAGACACTTCAGCTGGTCAATGATGACGTAGGCCTGCGCCATATCCACCGGACCGCACAGATGTATAATGCGTTCGCGAAACAGCTCATCCTGACAGGAGGTTCTGACCACGCCGGCGTGATTTTCTTTCACAAAATACGGACTTGGCAGAACGGCATTGTTGTACGCTCCGCACATCATCATATCTTCTGTTGTCATCATCATGTTCATTTCATTAACATTCATTGTCATTGTATTTAAATTCATTTTGTTGTCCTTTCTGCTGCCTTTTTGCAGTCTTCAAATTAATTTTTAAAATTTTTAAGTTAAATTTTGTTGGTACCATTTTCAGGCATCCTAAAAATGCCCTCGTAAACCTCTTATAACGCTCTTATAATTGGTTCTGTCAGACTGATGAAATGTTCCTGGTACTCCGGCACGCCCCGCCAGTGATAGCGGTCGATATAGTCGTATGCCATTTCAAAAACATCCTCCATTGTCATCCAGGATGGATCCACCTCCGGATTGTCCTTCAGGTATGCTTCATATTCTTCTGAATCTTCCCCGAAGAACTCTGAAATTTTCATATCCATGAAAACCTGTGCCAGTCCCTGGCATAGCGTCACTGATTCAGGGCAAATCAGTTTTGCATATTCCGCCTCGTCCGGAGTATCGATATCATCGATATCAAGGTCAAGTTCGTCCTCTTCGCCGAACTCGAACGGAGTATCCTCATCACCTTCCCTCCATGCCTGTTCGTCCTGGATCACGCCCAGGATTTCATCCAGGCGCTGCTTTTCATTAAAAATTTTCTTCATTGTTAGTTACCTCCTTTTTTCTGTTGGATAATTTTTATGTTAGTTTTTATAGATCTTTCAGATTTTCTTTTAGTAAATCAAATCTTAAAATCTCAAATATTCACTCGCCAGTGCCACAGGCACTTTGCCTACACGTTTTGTTATTAAGTTACCATTCTGTTGTTATTTTCTGTTGTGTAAATTTTGTTGTTTTATGGTTGTTTTATATTGGCAACCTGCGTGAGCGAAAGGAAACATGTCTGCAACTAATTCCCACGCAGGTGCCAGCATCACATCACACTAACAGAAAAGAGAATTATCATAACTAATTTTTATTACACAAAATCTAAATCTTAATTTTATTAGTTGCAGTTATTGTGGCAAATCAAATTATGCCAAACCAAATAAGGAGAACAAAACCTTATTCAAAAATAAACCCGACGTGCCGTAGGCACGCTTAATTTATTTTGTTGTACTTTCACGTTTTATAATTTTATAATTTTTATAATTTTGTTGATACGTGAATTACTGAAACAGCTCCCGTCCAACGTTGTGTAACAATGTTGTTGACACTTTTGTTGGCCAAAAAACTGCATAAAAAAAACAGGCTGTTTGCGGCAGCCTGTCTTTTCCAGACTGTTCTTCCCAGTCTGTCCTGATATGAGTTAAATTGAAAAGGATTATGATTACACGGTTTCACCCGCAGCAATCTCTGATTGCTTTTGGTTCTCACGTTTTGTTGAATTATTCTGTTGTACAATTTTGTTGTACGTGTAGCGTGCAGTGATTCTGAAGTGATTCTGAGAAGAATATGTCAGCTTTCGCTGACCAGAATCATGCACCAAGTCTCACGAGCGTTCGACTTGAATTTTTTGATGCAGTTTTTCGCATTAGATGCGAAGCATCATTTTTCAGCAAAAGGATTTTGCTGTCAAAAAATAGGTAACATAAAATTTTACTTAATGTTACCTATTTTTACATAAATGAAGAATACTTACGGGGAGAAATATATTAGGTATGTATTCGCTATTTTTTCCCGCAATTTCAGCACATTTTTCATATTTGTTATATTATTAACAAACATTTATTATTTCATTTATTTTCACTATTTAGCACTTATTTTTCCACGCAAAGCATTAATTATATCATATATAAACATAATTATCGCATTCCAAAAGCATCAATTCTTCGGTTTTGTTGTATTCTCTTTTTTAGCATCTGTTATTACATTTTTATATTTATGCTATCTGGCACTGGTTTCACCATTTTCTACAGTTTCCGCTTCTTCATTGTCAGCACCGATTTTGCCAGTTATATTAATTCCTACAATCCCGCTGCGCCTGTTTTTTCCTTCCCGCATGCCGGCATCCTCATAAGATTCCACATAACCAATGGCACGATAATAGTCCATGATCCTGCATACTTTCTTATGTATGTCCTGCTTTTTATTCGACCAGGAAGAATCGGATGCGTACTGATTCTGTAAAATTCCCATCAATGGCAAAATTCCTTCCACCACACCAGCTTCTTTATGGGAAAGATAATAATAACGGATTGACACATTCCGAAAATTGTTTTTACTGTTTCGGATCATTTCCAGGCGCTGCAGCAAAATATGCTTCAACATAATGACCTCATCCGTATTGGCAAGCTTCAGTGCCGGAATCGTTTGCTCTCCATTTTCCCATTTGCTACAGGTCAGATATTCCATCGGAATGTTGATGATCTGGTTTAACTTCGAAGCATAATAGTATAACGGCAGCGGCCAGTCCAAATTCAGTTCAAAATGATTTGTTCCTTCTATACGTTTTACCGGAATCATCGGTCCACCGATCCGCGGCGACTCCTTTTTCAGCTTACGTACCTCCAGATCCTGCTTCCAGTCAATGGCAATCTCTGTATTGCCCAGCTTTTCCAGCGTCGTAATGATCCTGGCCTCACGGCTTCCTGTCACGCTTTCTTCCGAAGCTGTCTTTCTGGCACGGATGTTACGTGCTCCGGACATAAAGCCAAGCACTTCCGATGGACGCAGAATCATAAAACCTTTGCCTTTCTGAGACACATTATTCTGATGAAACAGCCAGATCGTGTACACGGCATCGCATACGATCTTGTCAAAATAAGTAAATTCCAGCGACTGCCGCAGAGCAAATTTGCAGATAATTGGCTTCTTCTCATTTCCAACCTGCACTTCCTGAAGCTTTTTTGCCGGAATGTTTTTCTTATATAATTCCTGCATAACCTTGCAGTTGTTGATATAAAATTTTTTCGACAGCTCCACGTTTTATTCCCCTTCCTCACAGTCATCCAGCCAGTCGCAATTGTACTCTGACCATTCCATGGATTGATCCTTTTTTTCTGGTTTCTCCTCATCAGAATCCGAAATGGAATCTGTGTCTTCAGTTTCTTCTCCCGGATTTGAAAATTGCATTGCATCCATCGGCTCCGATTCCAGTTCCGAAACATCCTGCTTTTCCTCAGCTTCCGGTTTTAATTCTAAAAATTCTTTCTTTTTCTCTGATCCGTCATCCAATTCTGTAACCACATGTGCTTTCACCGAAAAACTTCTGCTTTTTCCATTACTTTTCACTGTGTCTTCCGAAATATCTGCCTCTGTAACTTCTTCCGCAATGATTTCTCTTGTATTTTCTGTTCCTACCACAGATACCGCCGTTTTTTCCTCTGCTTTCACTGATGCAAAATTCATTTTCATATCCGGTGGCGCCGTCTCTGCTGCATTCTGAGTTTCTCCCCGGGCACCAGATTTCACCGGAAGTTCCTCAAAATAATCATTTCCCGCATAATATTGAAAACCCGCATAAGCATCCAGTCCACACTGTCCGTAGCGCTGTTTTAACACGATCAGGTCAATCTGGCGCGGATTTCTGGTTTTCTCCGCATCACAAAGGATTTCACCATTTTTCTCAATGATCTTTTCCCGGAAAACAGAAAACTGCAATGCCAGCACCACATCTGCGGTATATTCAATGGAACCGGATTCCTTAAATGCAGATGCGGAGATCGTTTTACCATAACTGCCACGGTTCATGGAGTTGATGATCACCACCGGAATCGCCATTTCATTTGCCAGACGCCGAAGCAATTTTACATTCTGATCTACTGCCGTCCGGATGTCACCGGCATAAGGCTGGCGGCGTCCGCTCTCATCTCTGACTTCTGCCGCAATGATCTGCAGATAATCCACAAATACAACCGCATTTCCTTTTTCTGCCAGCTTCGTCACATCCTCATAAATACTCAGTCCGCTTACCGCTGCCGCTTCAAGATCCTCCACAATATAGAGATTTCGCGCTTCTTCCTTTACGATCTGACGGGCATCTTCAATCAGTTCCCAGGTATCTTCACAAAATGCCTGCCTTCTTTTTGCGGAAAGCAGATCATTTCCGGAAATGCTTTTCTGATGATCGCTCTGCACAAACACTTCCCTTGAAAGTGCTTTTGCCACAATATTTACTTTGCGCATCTCCATGGAATAATAAAATACCGGAATTCCCTGCGCGGAAATATTCTGCGCCATCTGCAACGCCAGCGTGGATTTACCCATGCTGGAATGTGCTCCCAACATGATCGTTCCCGCTGTCAGACCACCACCCAACAATTCGTCCAAATGTGGAAATCCTGTTGGAATGTGCTCCGTGGAAATTTTGCTGATATTTTCTCTGGAAAAATTATCCAGAATGTTCTCTATACTGTAATCGGTAAGTTTCTTTTCACTCATTCTGCTATTCTTGCTCTTTCTATCTTTCAATTTTATCAGATTGTGTCATGATTCCTGCTACTATTGTCTTCACTAAGCAAATCTCTGTATCGTATCCATCGCAGGGAATCTACTCACTCCAGTGAAACAACCGTGCAATGGTATGCTACATGGAAGTCCCCTCATTTTAGTTGAATGCCTGCACAATGGCATCCTGCACGGATATCGTTCCCGCTGTCACCTGCATGTTATCCTTTTCATCCTGAATCATCTGCTCCACCTGCTGCATCTGCACATAACGGGCGATCTGATCCTTCACATTTTCATACGCGACCTGACCGTCGGCTTCTTTTTCAACACATTTCATGACACAGATTTTCCCATTATCCGCGTAAGGACCGTATACTTCCCCCTCAGATAAATTTTTTGCAATTTCCCAACGATTCCGATATACACCGCTCATGCCTTCCTGTGTATCCAGAGAATTCAGTTCCAATGCCTGTACATCCGCGTATGTAATATTTTGCAGATCATCTTCGTTGGTGGCTTTCTGCATCGCCTGTGCCAGTTCTTTTCCCTTGGCTTCCGCTTCCATAACCTGATCCGTATCCTGCTGTGCAATCTCTGCATACAAAATCTGTACGTCATCGGTATAAGTAAAATCTGTCAGATGCTCCGAATAATACTTCTTGCAGTCGGCATCTGATGCTTTTACACTATTTGCAGTCAGAGAATTGGTAAGCTGTGTCTGAAGATTCGAATACCAGTAGCTGTAATACGTACTCATGTCAAAATTATTCAATCCATAGGTCGTATCATCATTAGAATCGTCCCCACGGGAGGCATTTTCCTGCTCCATTTTAGCCGTCAGATCTGCATAGGTGTAATCATCCGTCACCTGTTCCACTACAGCCAGATGCTTGATGGCATAATATTCCTGCAATTTGTCCTGTACAATCACTGCCAGTGCATTGGCAGGAGTCTCCCCATCGATCTCTGTCGTCCAGAAATCCGATTGATTCACCTGATCTGTAGCATATTTCATCATGATCTGGTTTTTATATTGCTGTGCAATCATCGCATATTCTTCCTGTGATACCGGATCTCCGTCCAGATACAGCACCGGATTTTGTACCTCATCCGCTTTTGTCGGTACATATTTTGCTGTTTTGTCCGAATTCTGTTCCGCTGCCTGCTCTGACACCAATTCCGATGTCTGTTCCGATACCGTTGACCCTGTTGTCCGATTCTGTGTGTTTGTGCTACATCCACCTGCAAAAAGCAATGTGGCAGTGAGGATTATCCCCACTGCCGCATGTCCTGCAGGAGTTCTCTTTTTCATTCCTAACATATAAAACTCCTGTCAAATATTACTTTCGTATGACTGCATCTAGCCAACTACTTTTCCGCTTACGATATGGTATCTGATTCCATTATATCTAATATAACCATTATAAGAGAAATCTACCTTACCACCACGGAGATACCACCAGCCGTTTTCGTTTAATGCAATACCGTTAAAGTTGAAGTTTACTTTACCGTTTTCAATTCTCCACCAGCCGTTTGCATTTTTTGCAACTCCTGTGTAGTTGAAGTCTACTTTTCCGCCGCGAATGTACCACCAGCCGTTTTCGTTCTTCTCTACACTGTTGCAGTTGAAGTCAACTTTACCATCGACAATTCTCCACCAGCCGTTTGCATTCTTTGCAATTCCTGTGTAGCTGAAGTCTACTTTTCCGCCGCGGATGTACCACCAGCCGTTTTCGTTCTTCTCTACACTATTGCAATTGAAATCAACTTTACCGTCTACAATTCTCCACCAGCCATTCTGGTTCTTTGCTATTCCGGTGTAATTGAAATCTACTTTTCCGTTTGTAATCTTCCACCAGCCGTTTGCATTCTTAGCTACGGTATTTGTGTAAGTAACTTTGCTGTCCACTACATAATACCAATTTCCTTTGCCTAATGCTCCGGTTGTGTCTTTGATCACATCGTTTACGTTAAATCTAACGGTTCCGTCTACTACATACCAGTCACCATGCTCATTGGAAGCAAATCCATTATAAGTGAAATCTACTTTTCCATTTCTTACATAATACCAACCATTTACATTTTTCGCAACGGTTGTTACGTCTGTAGCAATCTTGTTATCTTTGTAGTAGTACCAGTTGCCGTCTGCTGCCTTGCTGTCAGCAAGTCCATCCGGATGTGTCTCAGCCGGTTTCTGATTTTCTTCAGAAGTTGCTTTCGCTTTTGCTACAATGTCATCGATCAGCGCTTTGGCGATCTCAACTGCACCTTCCGGATCGTTCTGGAGATCCATTTCTACCTCATTTGCGACATTGCTTACCTGTCCCTGGTAGTTGCTGATCTCATCCGCACTTAATCCTGCCAGCTTGCTGATCACTTCATTCTGAGCCTCGATATATACAGCAATTTCTTTTCTTGCAGCACTTTCTTTTGTAATTACCTCATTTGCACCAATGTCGATTTTTCCATCGCTAAGTGCTGTTCCGTAATAATCTACAGTTGGAATTGCAGCTTCGTTTTTAACAAGTTCTTTACCAAGCGTATCATCTGTGTAAGATGGTGCTTCCGGAAGCGCTCTACCAGCATCAATTGCCGGGGAACCTTCCTGAATCTTGAATCCGTCTGCGGTTCCAAGTGTTGTCTTGCCATCTGCCCATGTTCCGGTTGTATAATCTTCTGTATTTACAAATTTCGGATCTGCATAAACTGCATTTGCATCATTTGCATTCGCTTTGTATACATCCTGTGCACTTCCATCCTCACTGTATACAAGGTTATTTGAATAAGTGATACCTGATTTTGTACTTACACTGCCAGATTTTGCCGGTCCATAGAAAATATTGTTAAATACAGTTACATCTTTGATGTTTGTTCCTTCCCATGCGGAATCCGGTGTCAGAGCCAGGGTATAACCACCATTGTTCTCCCAGTACATGGTATTGTTGTAAATCTGGATACCCAGAGAACCATATTTACCTGTTCCCATACGGATCATCGGCGCGCCATCGTATTTACCGTCATTTACGCTGACATTGTAACGTGCAATGTTGTTTACAGATGCTCCCGGTCCCGGGCAAAGCATCAGGAATCCGCCCAGATTGTCATGACTGTAGTTGTACTCATATACACAGTTCTGTACACCGTAGTCAAAGTCAAATGCCATACTGTCGTTTCCAACTGCGGAACCGATAGAATGTTCGGATGTGTTAAATGCTTCATTGTAACGGAAAGTTACATTGTTGCTATCCCATGACCAGAGTGCTGCATGGTTCGGGTTTGCACTGTAATCCCAGTTGCTGTCTGCAGAATTGTCGATCAGGTTGTACTCTACCGTTGCATCTGTTGTGTTGATCGGTACGATACCATCACCAGCTACATCATGTACATAGTTATTATTGATCTCTACATCACTGCTTCCGATCCATTTACTGTTGCCGGCATTCTGGTAAGTTGTATCACTGTATGTTCCACCAACCAGTTTACGGCTTGCCCATACACTCTCCATATAGATTGCTTCGTGGCAAACATTGTAAACTTCGTTTCCGTCAATCGTTAATCCCGCGTAGTAAGATTCTACTTTTCCGATATGGTTGCTGCCATCGCCCGTTACCAGAACGATCAGTCCACCTGCGCCTTTATTGGCACCTCCCTGCATCTTACCATTGACATCATGGATCTTGTTGTTGCGAATTGTTACATTTGCAAGTTCTCCGGCATCACGGTTTTCTACTACCAGGCCGGATAACAGTTTGCTGCTCTGTTTGTAAGTTCCGATTTCGCCTACAGAATCATCCCAGTTTGTAATATCCAGATTTTCTACTACAATATTCTGGCTGTTCTTGATATGAACGGCTGCCAGATCTTCTTTGGTCGCATAAGTCCAGTTTGCACCGTTACCGTTGATGACAGGTTTTTCACCTTCACCATAGCTTCCTATAACAACCGGTTCATCGGCAGTACCTTCTGCTCCGTTTACAAGTAACTGCTCATCATTCCATGTGCATCCTGCTTTCAGTAAGATCTTACCACCTGCGGTAAGTTTACGGATGGAAGAAGCTTTCTTCAAAGTCTTCCATGCTGTCTCCGGAGATGTTCCATCGTTATTATCATCACCATTTACTGCATCTACATAGTAAGCCACATCACCAGTCGGCTCATGGATGGAGATCAGTGCAGCCTGTGCATTTTGCAGTTTGGTGGTCATTTTACGGATTGCTTTCTGAGTAGTTTTCTCATTTGCAGATGCTTTAAATTCTTTGGCTTCTGTTACAACTGCCTGGAATGCATTCCAGGAATCTTCTGTCCAATCTTCTGCCTTCAACTCATCTGCCGCTGCAATTGCCTTATCAAATGCATCCCAGTTAAGTTCTGTACTTGTTTTTACCAGTTTTACGTTATCAAGATAACCATAAATGCCATCGTCAGCCCAGGTATAAACATCAATCGTTGATGTATCAGAACCGGTTGTAAATTTAACTTCAAATGGTTTCCACTCTGTTGCACTGTTGATTACCTGAACAGCTAACTTATCATCTGTATTGGTTGTATCTGTATAATCACTGTCAGAAGAATATACAGCATAATTTTCTTTGCCATCTACTCTTGCACCTACCCAGTAATGTTTTCCGCTTGCAGAACTTACTTTTGCATATCCGGTCAGGGTATACTCTGTATCCGGCTCTACCGCAATTTTATTCTGGCTGCTTCCATCACCCCAGGAGTGTGTACTTCCATTATCTCTCAGATAATGTGTGCCTTCCGGAGCCTCTGTATCTTCTACAACAGTTGTTCCTTCACCAATACTCCAGCTGTCACTTCCGTTTTCAAAACTTCCGTTCTGAACCAGATTTGCGTTCTCTGTGGATGTACCTGTCTGAACAATACCAATCCAGCTTAATACCGGATCTCCACCGGAAGCTTTTGTAACTGTTACAAGAATATGATCTGTATCTTCCGGTACAACAATATCCAGATTATTTCTGTCCTGTGTCTTGCTGGAAGAAAGGCTTGCACTTCCACTTGCAAGGACTGTGCTCTCGCCATCTTCATCTACAGAAGAAACAGTGATCGTAATGCCTCTGGTACTGCTCCACCATTCATTAAATCCAGTAGAAACAGTGTATGCTCCAGGCTCTACCTCAAAACCATATTCAATTTTTCCTGAGCTTGTTGCCCACCAGCCGGTGTCGAAGAATTCTCCGGAACCTTTGCTTCCCATATCTTCAGAAGCGCTTCCGCCAGATGCGCCAGGAGTACTTGTATAACCCCATTTCACACCATTGTCATCGCCATATTTCTGATCAGATACGGTATTAAGAAGTCCAGATGCACTTGCATCCAGTTTGTTAAACAATGAAGAAGTGTTATCTCCGTTTGTATAACAGTCTGCAAAATATACCAGATTTTTCGGACAGCAAACTACCTGATAAGAAAATTCTTTATTATTTAATTCGGCTAATTTACCGCTTACTGTGACATATCCAATCGCACTTTCACCTGCAGATTCATCCACAGTCCAGGTTACCGGTGTATTTTCTGTAGTCTTTCCGCTTAATTTAACATTAATTTCTGTCGGAAGTTTTGCTTTCAGCTCTGTCAGGCTTGCTACAGTCTGAGGAAGATCTGATAATACTTCGACAGCACCTTTTCCTTCCAGGTCTTCTAAGGTCCAGTCTGAATAATTTTTCAGTGCAATGGTGTCATTCATTCCAAATTCAATTGGAAGCCACATATAGGTCGGATGAGCACTCAGATTATTTGTATTATCATCTGTCCAATGATCACCCATGTAAATGAATTTTCCATTTTCAGGATCCACCGGGATGACACAGGTGCTCTGACTGGAGAATGTATTACCTGCACTGTCGCCCACACACGGATCATCCTTTCTGGTCCAAGGACCTAACGGGCTGTCAGCAACTGCATAAGCAGCCTGGTTCGGTGCCCATCCGGTACATCCTGATGTGATCAGATAATATTTATCCTGATATTTAAACATTGCAGGACCTTCTCGGGAATCTGTACTGCTGATGCAGAAATCTTCTCCCAGTTTCATTTCTTCTGCGTCTTTTGCAAGTCCTGTATATTCCTCATTCAGTTTTGCAATATACATTACTTCATTTCCTTCAGAAGAATACATTACATATGCAGTTCCGTCATCATCTTTGAACAGGTTCATATCTCGAACGTGTCCACCCACAGAATCAAATCCATGATTTGTACGACTTTGATCTGCGGTCAACATGTAACTTCCTACCAGTTTATACGGTCCGTTTACATTATCGGAAATTGCAATACCCGCTTTTGCTTTTGCATAGTTTGAGCTGCTGTCAGAAGCATACGGACTTGTTCCATCTGCATGGAACCAGATGACATATTTTCCTGTCTTTTCATTATAAAGCATCTTCGGACGCTCCATAACGCAACCCTTGTCAGAATCTCCTGCCCAGAGATCCACATAAATGTCTTTCTTCTCCTGATCAGTCAGATCACCATACAGGCTCTTGAAATAAGGGTCTGTATCAAACTGTTCTTCGTTATCCATGGTCTTTAAGACAACGCCTTCATCTTTCCAGTTATACAGATCCTTGGAAGAATACATATGGATACCAGGCATCGGTCTGTAACCATTGGTTCTGTCCTCACCAATCCAGTAATAGGTATCACCAATTTTCTGCACCTGACCACCATGTGCCTGAATCTCTACACCATTGGTATCATAAATGATCTCTGCCTTTGTACCTGAAATAGAAGAATAAGTTTTAATCTCTTTCAGGTTATCAAAAGCTGTCTCAATAGCAGTTTTTGCATCGCTGATTGCTGTTTCATCTGCTGACTCAACTTTAATCAAAGCCTCTGCATCTGAAATTGCTTTGTCAAAAGCATCTTTTGTTGCTGTTGAATATTTCTTTCCTTCTGTTTTCTCTTTGTAACTTTCTACCGTTGCTTTCAGAATGTCCAGAGCATTTACCTTATCTCCGCTCGGAATTGCTTTTACGGTAATATAGTTCACAACCGGATCGTCACTTGTGCTGGAACGGCTAGTTGCCTGAACAAATACATTTAACGTTCCGTCATCAACCGTTACATCATAAGTTTTCTCGAAATCTTTTGCTGTCAGATTTGATTCAACTTTCTCACCTTCCAGAAGAATATCTTCGTGCTTGGTTCCCCATTTACTCCATGGATTATCAATACCAACCGTTACCTGATATTTTCCATCCGGCAGATCAAAGTCGTATCCGATACCGGATTTTCCTGCTTCATAGGTAATCTTATCAGACTGATAACGATAAGAACCTTTTAAGGTAGTGTCTCCACCTCTGGATGTTGCAGAATAAGTATCATCTTCCACATAGCCCCAGCTATATCCTGCTGCATCATCTTTGCCATATGCCTGATCCAGATCTGTCTGATATAAACCGTTCTTTGTTCCGGATGGTGTCACAGTTACATCAGATGTTCCGCAGTTTGCCTGATAAAGAATGTAATCATTTGCTGCAAGTTCTGTTTCTGTCAAACCATCTTTCTGGTTTAATGCATCTTTTGCATCAGCTGTACCAGTTTCTGCATCACCTGCTGCGTAAGGTGCTGTTACATTTGCCGCACTTGCCGTAACCATTGATAACGGCTGCAATACCATTGCTGCTGACAATACACCGGATAACACAACTTTTTTGTTTTGCCATCGCTTACGCTTGTTATTCTCCATGTTTTCTCCTCCTCTTTATGATGAATTTATACTTTCTGGGGGAAAGTCATAAGCTTTCACCTCTTAAGCACCAGTATAAAGTAAAAAACGGCTAAGATATATCAAATATCTTAGCCGTTTTTTATATTACTTAGATTTTTTTGTGATTTTGTCAGACCTAGATCATTGCTTTTCCATTGACAATTTTGCATCTGACACCACGAATGTTTGCATAACCGTTATAGGAAAAATCTACTTTTCCTCCACGGAGATACCACCAGCCGTTGTTGTTCTGTGCCATGCCGTTGAAGTTGAAGTTTACTTTACCATTTTCAATTTTCCACCAGCCGTTTGCATTCTTGGCTACTCCAGTGTAAGAGAAATCTACTTTTCCGCCACGGATGTACCACCAGCCATTTTCGTTTTTCTCTACGCTGTTGCAGTTAAAGTCTACTTTACCATTAACGATACGCCACCAGCCGTTTGCATTTTTTGCAATTCCTGTGTAGGAGAAATCTACTTTTCCGCCGCGGATGTACCACCAGCCGTTTTCGTTTTTCTCTACGCTGTTGCAGTTGAAGTCTACTTTACCATTAACAATGCGCCACCAGCCGTTCTGGTTCTTGGCTACTCCAGTGTAATTAAAATCTACTTTTCCGTTTGTGATCTTCCACCAGCCGTTTGCATTCTTCGCTACGGTATTGGTATAAGTTACTTTGCTGCCTGTTACATAATACCAGGTTCCTCTGCTTAATGCTCCGGTTGTATCTTTGATAACATTATTTACATCAAATTTCACACATCCGTCTTTGACATACCAGTCACCTTTTTCGTTGGAAGCGAATCCGGTATAAGTAAAATCAACTTTACCGTTCTTCACATAGTACCAGCCATTTTTGTTCTTTGCGACCGTTGTTACGTCGGTTGCTACTTTGTTGTCTTTGTAGTAATACCAGTTGCCATCTGCATCTTTTACATCAGAAAGACCATCTGCATGTTTCTCATCCGGTGTTGGCTCAGGATCAACAGGTTTCTTAACCAGACCGTTTACTGCATTGGTCAGTTCGGATATAGCATCTGCCACATCTTCATCTGTTGCATCATCGTTAACAAGAACTGCTTCTGCTGCTGCAAGTGCATCTGTGTATACTTTGTAGCTGTCTGCCGTATAAGCATCGCCTGCGATATCTTTGTTCTCATTATAGAGACTTCTTAATTCGCTGATATCTACCATATTTCCTGCTGCATCCCACAGTTTTTCAGTTGCTGCATTGATTTCATCCTGGGTGGTCGGATCCTCCAGTAAGCTTTCTGCTGCTTTCAATGCTACTTTGAACACTGCGTAGCTGCCTGCCGTATAGTTTGCTTTATTTTCCTGCATTCCTTTTACAGCATCGTATGCTTTCTGCAGATCAGCAATATCACGTTTTGTTACATCTGAGATACTGATCCAGCTTAAAATTGGATCATCACTTGCTGCTTTTTTCACTGTGAGAGTTACAACAGATTCTTTGTCCAGAGAAATAGTTCCCTGTGCATAGGATTCTGCGCTCTTTACTGCGTCAAAATCACAGAGTTTTGTTTCGTCAGATCCATCTACGGAATAATATACATCCATCTCACGGTTCATGCTCCACCAACCGTTGCATCCAAGCATAATCTCATGGTCACCTGCCGGAAGTGTTACCTGATAAGTGATATTCTTTCCACCACGTGCATACCAGCCGCCTGTATATGGATTGCTTACACTTGATCCGCTATATCCTGTAATATCATCTGTGTCCGTCTTGCCAACAGAACTTGTGTAACCCCAGCTATTATCCTCTGTCTTAGCCTGATCTGCCGCATCTTTATTCAACAGTTTTTTGCTTACAGATTTTACATTTTCCCATGTAGTAGAGTCAGTATTGTTGCTGTCGATCATATACTCTACATTTTTCGGAATCATCTGAATACTTGCTGTTGCTGTTTTTCCGGTTTCTGTAGTGCCATTAACTGTTACATAGCTGTACGGATTTACATTATTGAAGTCTACACCATCTAAGTTCCATGATACTTTTACCTGTGTTCCGCCAATAGCTACTGTCTCCGGAAGTTCCGGTGTCTCGCCAAGTGTTCCTGTGGTGTTCACTGTTTCCGGTGTACCATATGCTTTCATGATTGCATTATACTCATCTGCAGTTACACGGATCGGTGTACCATGTCTTGCACGGCTTGGCATCTTGTATGTACCAGTCTCTGGTTTTGTGAATTCTCCACTTTCCAGATCAGTTGTGATTAATGGATAATATCCGCTGCCGCCAAAATCATCTACCAGCAGACACCATGTATCTGTTGTTGCATCATCCTGATTCAGTTTAAAGATGGTCGGTCCCTCTACATACTGATTGCTGTTCAGGGAGTCAGATTTAATCTGTTCAAATGTACCTAATACACTGTTGCTCTTCTCTAAGAAGATTGTCTTGGTTTTTGCACCAAGTTCATTTGTGCTGTCACCTTCGTTTTTGGTAAATCTGTAGTAGGTACCATTGTTCTCAATCATGGTTGTATCAATGCTGGACTGATCTTTCTCAATATACAGTTCCGGTTTTGTAAATGTATAGAAATCTCTTGTCTTTGCATAATACAGACGCTGTTTTGTATCCACATTCGGTGTTCTGGATGCCCAGTATACAACATATTCCCCTGTTTTTGCATCGTAAGTCGCTTCCGGTGCCCAGGTACATCCTGCATCAATATCTGCAGATATTTCTACCATTCTCTGATCAGACCAGTTTACCAGATCAGTAGATTCCCAGATCATCAGGCTCTGACTTCCGCTGTTCTGTGCAGCATCCCATCCGTTTCCGCCATTGATCTTCAGATCTGTTGCGATCAGATAGAATTTATCGCCTTCCGGAGAGCGGATAATGAACGGATCGCGTACACCTTTCTCGCCCAGTGTAGAAGTCAGTACCGGGTTATTGTTGTTCAGATCATCCCAGTTCATTCCGTCATGACTGGATGCAAAGTAAATCTGCTCGCCATCGGAATATCCTTCTCCTGCAAAATATGCAAAGAAGTAATCGGTATAATCAGAATCTTTGATTTCTTTTGCTGCTGCTTTTACCTGAATCTCAATCTCTTTTACAGCTTCTTTTCCTTTATAGGAAAGTGTTGCTGTCATTTTGACCGTTGTGTCTTTTTCCGGTCTTGTAACAGTACCTGCCGGTGTTGCGTCGTAACCGCCATTGTCATGTGCAGCCACATCTACGATTTCCGGATGATCCGTTGTCCATGTAATTTTGACACCATTTTTTCTGTTGGAAGTGTGATATTTCCACGTACATCATCTTTGTTCGGAATATCTACACTTGCAAGTGCTTCGTTCATGGTAGATTCAATGTTCTCACCCGGAACTTTCAGACTGATGCTTGCAGTCTGATCGCCATAAGCGACTTTAAGGCTTACATATACATCATCATCCTGAACGGTTACTTTTCCATCTGATGTGATTGCATCATTTTCCGGAACAGTCCATATCAGATCATATCCGTCAATGGAAGTTGGTAATGCGATATCTTTTGTTACTTCTGATGCTGAAGCATTTCTGTTTAATACAGCTTTGCGGATATCTGCCAGAACCATTTTCTTCTTCTCTGCTGTGGTCGGAAGAACTTTCTGTACAGCTTCCTCTGTTAATGCTGTGTTCCAGAATTTCATATCAGCTACGTTTGCTGTCAGTAATGGATCCGGACTATACAGAGATTTTCCGATAAATCCAAGTTCACCACTTGCCGGAATAATTTTTGTAATGTCTTTACCATGATTCTTCAGTGTAGATACTAATGTTCCATCCATGTACATATACAGATTCGTTCCATCAGATACAAGTGTTACTGTTGTATAACCAGCGCCCGGAGTGGTTGCCGGTGCCGGCATTCTTGACTCGCCACCAGCACTAATCGCCGCAATTGTATTTCCTTTATAACTATCCTGGTTAGAATCTACACCAACAAACAAATAATTATCCACATTTGGCCATGTAGAAACGGTTCTTCCAAAACACCACAGCCAATGATCTGCCTGTGTCTGCGTACTGAAAGTTGCCTGAACAGTGAATTTACCGTCTGTTCCAGCCAAACCTGCCGGAATGTCCGCATATCCATCTTTCTTAAACTGCAATACGCTTTCTTTTCCATAAGTAGCTACGCTGCTCTCATCAATATCATATAACGCTGCATCGTTGCCTTTTCCGGACACATCTGTTAATTTTCCTTCCGATACGGACATATCATAATGTGCTGTCATACTGGTTGCAATTGCATCTGTCAGTTCATATACTTTTAACTCAGACAGGTTACAGTTACCATTGGCATCAACAGAATATTTAATATAACGATAAGATGGTACACCCGTTGTCTTGAAATCGGTATAATATACCATAGTATCTTGTTTTTCTGCCGGTGTGGAAGAAATCATGTACAGATCCGTCCAGTTTTCTCCGTCATTTGATCCGGAAATCACGGCACCGACACAACGACTTGCATAACCTGTTCGCGGTGCATAAGCGATAGCACCGATCTGTGTCTCCTGACCAAGATCTAAGGTAACATATCCATTGCTGACACCATCAAAGAATGTACCGTAATTATTATCTACAACATCAGATGCCACATTTGTGGTACCATTGTTCCACGGTGCACTTCCGGTTACCTGATTTTTTGCAATTGCAATCTGTCTTACTTCCGGTTTTTCCGCTGTGTTATCATCTGAAGTATCTTTGATTCCATTCACACCTTCTACGATATAAGTAGTAATGGAATTGCCTTTCATCGTTGCTGTAAAGCACTGTTCATCTGCATCTACAACAATGTTGTCACTCTTGGTTACATCTTTCCAGTGCTCACCGGTTTTCAGATCTCCGCTTGTACGGATTGCAGTAACTTTATTTCCCATTTCTTCAAAACCGGACATGTCAAATTCCCAAGTCTGATCGGAGCTGGATGTATTGATCGCAACGATAATTGCTTTATTTCCATCCACATCATATGCTGCCAGTGTTTTTCCTTCCTGGTCAGATCCAATGATGGTATCGCCCGGACGAATATATCTGGAAAACTGTCCGTATGCATAGTATTTCTGGCTCAGTACGATTTCATTATTATTGTGATCTGCTGCTGCGATTCCCCAGTAACCATTGGAGCTCTGGGATTTCCATGCTTTTTCCAGATCTGTCATAGTCAGATAGTCGTTTTCGCTTCCTTTATTTATCCACTTCTGACCATATTCGCTACTGTCTGCATGCATATCAATGGCATTCCAGAGGATCCATGCAGAAGCCTCCAGTCCGTTGACATCTGTCATCATACGCTGTGCCAGACCAAGTGCAGCGGTCATTTCGCCGGCATTGCTTCCTGCAGTGTAAGCGCCGTCTACCTCAGACATCCACAGATTCTTTCCAGCATTTTGTGCTGTTTCTTTTAATCCGGAACGATTGGATCCACTATAAGTATGGGTATCAATTCTGGAAATAACATTTTTTGCTTCATCTGTTAATTTATTATAAGAAGTAATCTGTGTATCAATGCTTGTCTCATCCGTACCACTGATGATTACACCTTTCAGACTTTCTCTGTTCTGCAGCTCTTTATTTAACGCTACCAGTACTCTTGACTGAGATTCTCCCTGATCAAAATGGCAGCCTTCCTGCTTGTTACTGTTTGCACCCCAATAATCTGTATAAGGCTCATTCATCGGATCTACACTCTGGAAGTTGATCACGCCTTCTTCCTGCCAGTGTTCCATAACATCTGCCATATATTTTGCAAATGCATTGACAGAATCAGCACGCAGATTGTCTTGGGATGAATCTGTATTTCCTGAGGAGCATCCGCTTACTGTCATAAAATATGGCGGTGAATTGGAGAATGCCTCTGCGATGAAATCATTTCCGCTGGCTTTTGCAACTGCTTTCAGTACGTTGACCTGATTCTGATCTGCTGTCCAGTCATACTTCCATGCATAACCGCAGTCCTCGTCGTACTGATCAAAATTATTTTTATCAGCGTAATAACTGATGTCATGCTTTGTTGTATCAATTTTAGTAACTTCTGTTGCATATCCCGGAACGCCACCATCGGAACGAACGATGTGTGACTGATGTAAAAACTCATCTTCTTCCGGAAGTTCTGCCAGATCAGAAGTCTTTACGACTGCCATCTTGACAAAATCCAGTGTCCAGTCAGACTTTCCGGCAATGTTAATGGTATTTTCACCTTTCTTTAACTGTACTCCGGAAATTGTTACGCAAAACAGCATACAATGGCTTCCGTTATTGGTACCCTCTGCAATAATACTGCTATTAATGTCACTTGAAGAAATAACTTTATCCTGAGTGCTGTCGTCATTAACACGGATTGCCACATCTCTGCTGTTTGTTCCTTCCAGTGTCAGCAGAAGTTTTACGGTATATTCACCAGCTTCTTCTACGTTTACGTTATAACGCAGATTATCGCCTGAACCAGCAGCATCGTCAAGTTTATTGATCCAGCCAAGTTTGTTGAAAGAACCAACTTTCTCCCCTTTGGTAATTCCGAACTCAGCATCGGAACGGGAATAAGTCATATCCTTCATTTTGGTATATGTCTCTGCTTTTCCACTTGTTCCATTGTAAGTATACGTTCCTGCTGTCAGATCATAAAATGTTGCATTTTCATTTACCGGTACCTTTGTAGTAGTCACAGTATCTGCTACATCATCACCGCCGCCAATATTATAACGACCGATGTTCATGTTCAGTCCATCCGCACTGAAAAACAGGTTTGCTGCCTGCTCTGTTAATTTGTCACTGTAACCGATTCGATTTGCCCACCAGCACAGGGATGTGCCCCATCCCTGAAATTCGCCAAGTCCATCCTTATTCGTATCATTGAATGTAGATGCTTCCGCCGGTTTCAGTTTAACCGTAGTATCTACTGTCGGTGTGGTTGCTGCCTGTGCCTGTACCGTCCAGCCGTTCATCGGAACACTGGTGACAACCATGGCCGCTGCCGCGATCAGACTTGCAAATTGTCTCATCCTTTTCATGTGATCTCTCCTCCTCCTTGTTTTGGCAGTTTTACTTTTCTTTGGGGATATAAGAAAAACTCCTTACCTTAATATCCAGTATATAAAAAAGTGTCTCCGGCACTTCAACTCCCCTGCCCCTCACTCATGAGGGGTAAGGGGTTTCTTTTTTATTAATAATCATTCATAATAGTCTCATGAG
>QWCK01000680.1_pt1 | contig 56629 bp, 41 predicted proteins | sample 1972571 | NCBI WGS metagenome assembly QWCK01 (sample SAMN09866710, study PRJNA288562) | Human gut metagenome isolate term2_stool, whole genome shotgun sequencing... | isolation source: gut | host: Homo sapiens | place: USA: California | reverse complement strand
TGCCACCCAGCTAAAGTTTTATATTGAGGACGAGACTTTCGAGGCTTTGGAGCGAAATGCCGAACGCATTAAGATTATCAGCGGCGAGCGCATCAACACAGAACTCAACAAAATCATGTTATCCGACCAGCCGAGCCGCGGTTTTGTAGACTTGCAGCGTTGTGGACTGCTTGCCCTCATCTTGCCGGAGCTGACTGCACTCGACGTTGTGGAGACCAAAAACGGGCGTGCTCACAAAAACAACTTCTACCACACGCTTGAGGTGGTGGACAATCTGTGCCAGGCACAGCAACAACGCATGGAGCGAATCAACAAGGAGTTGGTACAACACGCCCCGGATAGCAAGGAGGCCCAAGACCTGCAGGCCGATTTGGAACATTTGAAAGCCAACCAACTGTGGCTGCGCTGGAGCACCCTGCTTCATGATGTCGGCAAGACCAAAACCAAACGCTGGGATCATGCGGCCGGATGGACATTCCACAACCACAACTATGTGGGCTCCAAGATGGTGCCGGGCATTTTTCGACGTCTCAAATTGCCTATGGATGCTAAGATGAAATATGTGCAAAAACTCGTGGATCTGCACATGCGACCCATTGCCATTGCCGACGAGGATGTGACTGACAGCGCCGTGCGGCGATTGGTGAACGATGCCGGAAACGACGTGGACGACCTCATGATGCTCTGCGAAGCTGATATCACGAGCAAGAATCGGGTGAAGAAACAGCGGTTCCTCGAGAACTTCAGGCTTGTGCGGGAGAAGATAGCCGACCTCAGGAAGAAAGATTTTGTTCGGGAACTGCAACCCTGCATCGATGGTAATGAAATCATGCAGATGTTCAACCTCAAGCCCTCGCGCGAAGTGGGAATATTGAAACAAACCCTAAAAAACGCCGTACTCGACAATGTGGTGCCTAATGAACGGGAACCATTGATGCAGCTTTTGACGAAAAAAGCGAAAGAGATGGGACTATGCTAAAAACATACAATCTTTGTTAAAAAACCAAGGGACGTCGGCGAGTTTTCAACGTTGTTTTGTATTTTTGCATCAAGATAAAACTAAAAATCCAATTGTTAGTTTTGGAAAAACATACATGTCCAGGATAAGAATCAACTGAATATAAATATAAACTATAGAATAGGTATGAGAATTAAGAATTGTTTGTACGTTGCTGCAACAGTCGTTGCCCTTGCATCGTGTGGTGGAAAGGGTGGCAGTGGCATGCCAAAGTTTGGAGACAATGAGTTTCCCGTGCGTACGGTTGGTACCCGGAACGCAGATCTGCAAACCACTTATCCCGCTACCATTAAGGGTATTCAGGATGTGGACGTGCGCCCGAAAATATCTGGATTTATCACGAAGGTACTTGTCCACGAGGGTCAGACGGTAAAGGCCGGACAGGTGATGTTTGTGATAGACAGCGAGACTTATAAGGCCAGTGTGCGTCAGGCGCAGGCTGCGCTGAACACAGCCAAATCGAGAGCCAACACTGCTCAGATAACCTATGAGAACAACAAGAAACTCTTTGAGCAAAATATCATTGGTCAATATGAGTTGTCTTCCTCACAGAACAATTATGCCACGGCTCAGGCGGCCGTTGCACAGGCACAGGCCGGACTTGTTTCTGCTCGCGAAACCCTGGGCTGGTGTACGGTCAAAGCCCCAGCTGCGGGTATTGTGGGGAGCCTTCCTTTCAAGGTGGGAACACTCGTGAGTGCATCCAATGCGCTGACGACAGTGTCGAATATATCGACCATGGAGGTGTTCTTCTCAATGAGTGAGGGCGAAATTCTCGCCATGTCGAAGAATGTAGGAAGTGCTGCCGCCGCCATCAATGAGATGCCTTCGGTGAAATTACAGATGGCTGACGGCACCATTTACAACCATCCGGGCAAGGTGGTCAAGATGAGTGGTGTGATCGATGCCGCCACGGGTTCTTACTCGCTCATAGCCCATTTCCCCAACCCTGAACGTTTACTCAAGAGCGGTGGAGCCGGACGGATTGTCGTTCCGCAGGTCAGCAGCAATGCCATTGTGGTGCCGCAGGAGTCTGCTGTGCCAGTACAGGATAAGATTTTCGTGTATATTGTGGATAAGGACAACAAGGTGAAATACACCGAAATAAAAGTCCACGACCAAAACGACGGCCAAAATTATATTGTGACCGAGGGACTGCATGCAGGAGACCGCATTGTGACCAACGGCATATCAAAGTTGGAAGACAACATGGAAATTAAGCCTATATCCGAGGCGCAGTACATGAACAAAATCAAGAAAGCCCAGGAAATGGGAGCTGCCCAAGGCGATGCCAGTGAGTTTGCCAAAGCCATGGGTGGAAAATAAGATGCATAGAACCGTCTCCGCGAGACGATTTCAAATCGATAAAACACAGAAAATATGTCATTTTCAAACTTTATAAAACGCCCGGTGCTGTCCACGGTGATATCCGTGTTCTTCGTGTTGCTGGGTTTAATTGGCTTGGTGTCGCTGCCCATCGAGCAGTATCCTGACATCGCACCGCCTACCATCACGGTGTATACAAGCTATCAGGGTGCGGATGCCAAGACGGTGATGAACTCCGTTATCACACCGTTGGAGGAAAGCATCAACGGTGTGGAGGGCATGACCTATATGACCTCCACGGCCACCAATTCAGGATCGGCCAACATTACCATATTTTTTAAACAGGGCATTAATCCCGATATGGCTGCCGTGAACGTGCAAAACCGTGTATCGCAGGCTCAGGCACTGTTGCCAGCCGAGGTGAATCGGGTGGGAGTGACGGTGCTGAAACGGCAAACTTCCAACGTTATCATATACTCACTGACCACGGAGGATGGACGCTACGACGGTAAGTTCCTAACCAACTACAATAACATCAACATTGTTCCGCTGCTGAAACGTGTTGGCGGAGTGGGTGACGTACAGAGCCCATCGGTAGCCGACTACTCCATGCGCATATGGCTTCGCCCGGACAAGATGAAGCAGTACGGGCTGGTTCCGACCGATATCATTGGTATTCTCTCTGAGCAGAACATAGAGGCAGCGCCGGGATCGCTCGGCGAGCAGAGCGATATGTCCTATGAGTACGCCCTACGCTATAAGGGAAGACTCTCTACGGTGCCTGAGTTCGAGAACATTATTATTACGAGCAAGCCCACCGGCGAGACGCTTTACCTCAAGGACGTGGCCAAAGTAGAGCTGGGTAGTCTGATGTATAGCGTGAATCTGAAGAGCAACGACAAACCTGCCGCGATGGGTATGGTGCAGCAAGTGGCCGGTTCAAATGCCACACAGATTGCCACCGACGTGAAGGAGGCTCTCGATGAAGCACAGAAGAGTATGCCGCCTGGAATGATATACACCATCGAGCAAGACGTGACCGAATTCCTGTTCGCATCGATACAGGAGGTGGTTTTTACGCTTGTCATCACCCTGCTCTTGGTATTCCTCGTAGTTTACATATTCTTACAAGACATCCGCTCAACGCTGATACCGATGATTGCGGTACCGGTGGCACTGATGGGAACCTTTCTTTTCCTTTGGATGTTTGGTTTCTCCATCAACCTACTCACCCTCTCGGCCTTGCTTCTGGCCATCGCCATCGTGGTAGACGATGCCATCGTGGTGGTCGAGGCAGTACATGCCAAGTTAGACCAGGGCTACAAGAGTGCGCTAACGGCAGCGATCGACGCCATGAATGAGATTTCAGGTGCCATCATTTCCATCACATTGGTGATGTCGTCTGTGTTTGTTCCGGTATCGTTTATAGGCGGCACGTCGGGTACATTCTACCGTGAGTTCGGTATAACGATGGCGGTTTCGATCATCATCTCGGCCATCAACGCGCTGACTTTATCGCCCGCTTTGTGCGCCATATTCCTCAAACCCCACAAGGAAGAGGAGGATGAAACGAACGCTACGTTCATAGACCGGTTCCACAACGGCTTTAATCGTGTGTTCAACAGGGCTACCGAGAAATACAAGAAGGGTGTGAGCCGACTGATAGGGCACCGCATTGTCACTGCCATTATTGTTGTGGCAGGTATTGGTGTGCTCATTTTCAGTATGGCAACAACGAGTACTGGTCTTGTGCCTAACGAGGACACGGGCACACTGTTTGTTACCGTGTCTGCGGCACCGGGCACAAGTCAGAGCCGCACCCAGCAAATTGTGGATCAGGTGGACAAAATGCTGGCATCTAATCCGGCTATTAAGCGTCGTGAGGCCATAACGGGATTCAACTTCATTGCCGGTCAAGGTTCAAACCAAGCCACCTTTATTATCAAGCTGCAAGATTTCGATTACCGTGCGCCCAAGAACCTATTTGCCCGGCTATGGGGCGTGATTACCGGCAAGGGCGTAGAGCAACTGTTCATCAATCCGATGGATGCCAACATGGTACTCGGAATGATTTACAAGCAGACGGCTACCATTAAAGATGCCCAGATCCTTGCTTTCGGACCACCTATGATACCGGGATTCTCGGCCAACAACAGCGTTGCAATGACGCTGCAGGACAAGACCGGTGGAGACTTGAATAGGTTCTTTGGCATCGCACAAGGCTATCTGAAGGAGCTTAACAAGCGCCCTGAGATACAAAATGCCATGACCTCGTACAACCCTAACTATCCACAGTACATGGTCGATGTCGATGTAGCCAAATGTAAACGGGCGGGTACATCGCCCACTGCGGTTCTTGCGACATTACAAGGCTACTACGGCGGCCTCTATGCATCGAACTTTAATGCCTATGGCAAGCTCTATCGCGTGATGGTACAAGGCGAAGTGGCCAGTAGAATGCGACCTGAGGACATGAGCAACATCTATGTTCGCGTGGGTGCAGGCAACATGGCTCCGGTGTCGGAGTTTGTCACCCTGAAGCGGGTGTACGGGCCTTCTAACATTGGACGCTTCAATCTTTTCACCGCCATCAATCTTAACATCACTCCCAATGCAGACTACACCTCAGGCGATGTGCTGAAGGCCTGTGAGGAAGTGGCTGCCGAATACCTCCCCGAGGGCTATGGCTATGAGTATTCAGGACTGACTCGTTCGGAAGCCGAGTCGAGCAATTCAACGGCTCTTATCTTCCTGCTCTGCTTCGTATTCGTGTATCTCATCCTGAGTGCGCAATACGAGAGTTACCTACTGCCGTTATCGGTGTTGCTGTCGGTGCCCTTCGGACTTGCCGGAGCCTTCCTCTTTACCAACCTCTTCGGTCACTCCAACGACATCTACATGCAGATTTCTCTGATCATGCTGATTGGACTGCTGGCCAAGAACGCTATTCTGATCGTCCAATTTGCCCTGGAGCGTCGTCGTATGGGTATGGCCTTACGCTATGCCGCCATACTTGGTGCCGCAGCCCGTTTGCGCCCCATTCTGATGACCTCTCTGGCCTTGATTATCGGACTTCTGCCCTTGATGTTTGCCTCCGGCGTAGGCAAGAACGGCAACCAGACGCTTGGAGCAGCAGCCGTGGGTGGTATGCTCATCGGTACGCTTATACAGGTTTTTGTGGTGCCGGCACTATTTGTCATATTCCAGTGGTTACAAGAGAGGTTTACACCTATCGTCTTTGACGACGAAGTTAACCACGAGGCCAACGCCGAGCTGGAGCAGTACGCACAGCCGGGAATGCTTTCGGCCAACAACAATCAGCACGACAGATAACCCGCCTCCCTCTCCCCATCCATCAAGGTATGCATGGGGAGCGGGGCGATATACAATGAACAAGTTATGAAAATCATTAGAAATATCATATTAGGAACCCTAACGCTGCTGTCGATGTCGGGTTGTAAGAGTCTCTATGGTAAATACGAACGACCCGAGGTGAATACCCGCGGATTGATCCGCGACTCGCTTTCGCTAACCGACACGCTGGTATCGACCGACACGCTGAGCTTCGGCAACATGGCTTGGCGCGAGGTTTTCACCGACCCACAGCTGCAAAGGCTCATCCAGAAAGCCTTGGACAACAACCCCAATCTGCTCAATGCCGCCTTGAACATCGAGATGGCACAGGCACAACTCAAGGCGGCCAAGCTGGCCTTCCTGCCGCAGTTCGTCTTTACACCGCAGGGTAACATCACCCGTTTCAACGACAATACCACCAAGTCGTACGACCTCCCCGTGACAGCCAGTTGGAACGTTCCGCTCTTTGGCGGTCTGACAGCAGCCAAGCGCGCCGCACAGGTGTCGCTCATCCAGATGCAGGACTACCAGTTGAGTGTGAAAACATCGCTTGTCTCGGGCGTGGCCAACCTCTATTACACGCTCCTCATGCTCGACCGGCAGATGGAATTGGTGCAGGAGATGGAAACTCTGACCAAGAAAACGTGGACGCAAATGGAGGCGATGAAAAACAGTCGCATGGGCTATCGTTCCACCGCTGTGCAGGCGGCGGAGTCAAACTATTACTCGGTGCTCACCCGCAAGGCCGACCTCAAGCGCCAGGTGCGCGAGATGGAGAATAGTCTCAGCCTACTGTTGGGCGAACCTGCACAGACAATTACCCGCGGAAAGCTGGACGAACAAGACCTGCCTGCGAGATTCTCCACAGGCGTAGGCATACAGCTCCTGCGCAACAGGCCTGATGTACATGCCAACGAAATGGCACTGGCCGCATGCTTCTACGACGTGGAAAAAGCGCGTGCCAACTTCTATCCGAACATCAACATCAGCGGAACCGGTGGATTTAGCAATGGTAAGGGCATGATCAACCCGGGGCAATGGCTGCTCTCGGCTGTCGCATCGCTCACCCAGCCCATTTTTATGAATGGCAAAATCGTAGCTGGGCTGCGTGTGGCTGAAGCAAAATATAAGCAGGCATACAACACTTGGCAGAACAGCATACTCACCGCAGGAAACGAGGTGAGCAACGCCCTGGTGCTCTACAACAGTTCCCAGGAGAAGAGCTCCATTGAGGCCAAACAGATCGAAGTGCTCAAGAAAAATGTGGAACAAACCCATATCCTGCTCGACATGGCTGGAAGCACCTATCTTGAAGTGATCACTGCCGAGAGCAACTTGCTCAACGTGCAACTCTCCAAGGTGGCCGATGACTTCAGCAAGATGCAGGCCGTGGTCAACCTTTACCAGGCTCTTGGAGGCGGGACACGATAAGAACCACTCCGACCACCCCGCCCCAAGGGGTGCGGGCAAAAGTATAAATCAACAATCATAACCAGTCAATGACCCCACTGCAACACTGGGCAACCTCCTAAGCCGGGAGGGACGGGGCAGACAATTATGGCAAAAGAAATCAGTCCACAGGCCGTGGTTTCTCCAAAAGCGAAAATCGGAGACGGCTGCAAGATATACCCATTCGTCTATATCGAGGATAATGTGGAGATTGGTGACAACTGCACCATCTTCCCCTTTGTGAGTATTCTCAACGGAACCAAGATGGGCAACAATAACAGTGTACACCAGAGCACAGTGCTTGGTGCCCTACCACAAGACTTTAATTTTAAGGGTGAGGAGACCGAACTCATCATCGGCAACAACAACACCATACGCGAGAATGTGGTGATCAATCGGGCCACGCACGCCGGAGGACAAACCGTTATTGGCGACGACAACTTCCTGATGGAAGGTGCTCACGTGAGTCACGACACCAAGATAGGCAACCACAACGTGATGGGGTATGGCACAAAGATTGCCGGCGACTGCGTGATTGGCAATGGGGTGATCTTCTCCTCATCGGTCATCGAGAATGCTGGGACGCGTGTTGGCGACCTGGCTATGATTCAGGCAGGAACCACATTCTCCAAGGACATACCACCTTACATCGTTGCAGGCGGCAAGCCTGTGAAATACAGAGGCATCAACTCCAAGATGATGACTATGGCTGGAATAGAAGAACGTATACAGAAACACGTGGCCAATGCCCACCGATTAGTGTTCCATGGGCAGAACAGTGCATTTGATGCTGTGCTCCAGATAAACGATCAGGTGCCCGACAGTCCCGAAATCCGCAACATTATCGATTTCATCCAAGCATCCACAAAGGGGATTATTGGTAAGATGTAGACTATCTTTGTTCTGCAAACCATACGCAAGGGAGCCGGCCAAAAGGGTCGGCTCCCTTGCGTATGGGATGGCGGGACTGCATGCCGCGTTGCTGAAGTTTGTCAAATGAAATGACCAAATTCTGACGTTTATTTTCGGAGCATCTAAAGAAAAAGACGCCATGTTTTTGGCGGAATAATTAGTCGGAATGGACGAAAAATAAAGGAGGCTTTGCGGTTGATATCCTTTCGCAGTGCGATTCGGGCTTGACCATCGTGCGACGGAAGCCAATCCGCAGTGCGACTAAGCCTTAATCGCATGGCCGTTCGATACTCAACGGTGAGCGTCGAAACGGATGACGAAAGAGGGGTTTTACTAAATGGTTGATAATCAAAGTAGTGCGGATTGAAGAAGTTTTCGCGAATTTCGGCGTAAGATGTTTTTATTTTCAAATTATCGAAATATGAACGGGTGTTTGTCAAGAAAAATACGAGCCATTCGTGCTTCAGGGTTTTACCCGACACCAACGGGCTTCTTTCTGCTCTTGAACATCCTGAAGGCATTCCGCATGTGCATTCCAATGGTTGGTGTCAAGTTGATAGCTAACTATTTCCACTGCTTTTATTCGCTATAAACTTCTGAACTGCCGGGCGGACAGGCATCCATTGCCTGTACCGTGCCCGTGTAGTCATGATGCGGTTTATATACGTTGCACGTTTTTCACGCCTTTGACGGATTGCAGTTTCTTGATGATCTCTTGCAGTCTGTTGGTATCCTCAAGCTGCACAACAATGTTGCCCGAAAACAGTCCGTCGTTGGAGTCGATGTTGATCGAGCGCATCACCACCTTCTCATCTTTTGAAATGATGTTGGTAATGTTGGATACAACACCGATGTCGTCGTTGCCAATGACACGCAAGGTGATGGCATATTTCGAGGCGTTCTTGCCGCTCCAGCGTGCCTTGACGATGCGATAGCCAAACCGGCGACGCAGTTCGGGAGCGTTCGGACAGTTCTGGCGGTGAATCTTCACGGTGCCGTTCACGGTAACAAAGCCAAAGATACGGTCGCCGTAGATAGGTTTGCAGCATGGTGCAAGCTGGTGGTCAATGCCTTTCAGGTCTTTGTCAATGGTGAGGATGTCTTCGTTTTCCTCCACGATTTCCTTGTTCGGGTTCTCGAACTCGAAATTATCGGCCGACCGAGCCTCGTGGTCTCGTCCCGTGTTTTGCACATGATTGCGAACCTCAATATATCCTTCTATCACCTCGTTGGGGTCGAGTTTGCCATCCGCGATCTGTTTATAGAAGTCGGAAACCTCTTTGAAACCCAGTTTCTTGACGAGTTGCCCCATATAGGTTTCCTCCATCTCGATCTTCCGGTTTCTGAATCTTCGTTCCAGCAATTCTTTGGCATACAGGCCGTCCTTGATGGTGGTTTCTTTCAGCGCAAGTCTTATCTTTGACTTGGCTTTGGTGGTCTTGACAATGCTTATCCAGTCCCTTTTGGGCGTTTGGCTGTTCGAAGTGAGCACCTCCACGGTGTCTCCCGAGTGCAGTTGCTCGCGAATGGGGACTGCCTTGCCGTTGATTTTGCCTCCTACGCAGGTGTTGCCAACTTTGGAGTGGATGCGATAGGCAAAGTCGAGTACTGTTGCCCCGGCGGGAAATTTGATGAGGTCGCCTTTCGGTGTGAACACGTACACCTCTTCCGGAGCCAAGGACATTTTGAACTGATCCATCATCTGCAGGTTGTCGCCGGCTTCGAGTGCCGTCCTGATGTTGGCCAGCCACTCGTCCATCTGTCCGCCGCTCTTCACGCCTTTGTATCGCCAGTGTGCAGCCAGTCCGTGCTCTGCAATGTCGTCCATGCGCTCGGTGCGAATCTGAACCTCTACCCATTTCTTCTCCGGGCCAAGCACTGTGATGTGCAAGCTCTCGTAGCCGTTTGATTTGGGCACCGAGAGCCAGTCGCGCAGTCGCTTGGGGTTGGGCTGGTACATATCGGTCACGATGGAGTAAGCCTGCCAACATTGCTGCTTCTCTCTTTCTTTGGGCGAGTCGATGATAATGCGGATGGCAAAGAGATCGTATATCCCTTCGAAGCCACACTTCTGCTTTTTCATCTTCTGCCAAATGGAGTGAATCGACTTGGTGCGTCCTTTCATGTGGAATTTCAGGCCGGCTTCTTTTAATTTTTCTTCTATTGGGGCGATAAAGCGTTCAATGTATGCGTCGCGTGAACGTTTGGTGGCATTCAGTTTTTCACTGATCATGTAGTAAGCATCGTGCTCCAAATATTTAAGAGAAAGATCCTCCAATTCGCTCTTCAGCGTGTAAAGTCCTAATTTATGGGCTAATGGGGCATACAGATAGCTGGCTTCTTCAGCCACCCGATGCTTGGCTTCGGTGTTTTGGGTGTCTCTGATTTGGCGCATCACGTTCACCCGATCGGCAATCATGATAAGAATGACGCGCATGTCTTCGGCGAAACTCAGTAAGAGGTTGCGAAAGTTTTCGCTTTCGATAACTGGATTTTTTTCGTAGAGTTTTTGTATCTTCGAAAGTCCGTGGATGATGTGTGTTACATTCTTGCCAAACTTCCCGGTTATCAGTTTGGTGGTTTCTTCATCTTCCGGCAGGCTGCCGTAGAGTATTGTTGCCACAATACCATCGCGGCCCAATCCCATGTCTTCTGCGGCGATTTGGGCTGTTTGGAGAGAAGAGAGCACGGGGTTTAACCCAAAAACATCACGGTTGAACCTGCCGTTCATGATGCCCTGGTTTATGAAATCATGGAGCAAGGCCTCGTCGTCATCGTCCAAAGACTGTCCAATGGTTTCTTGGAGATGGGTTCGCAAAGTGATTATTTGCCGAAGCTCATCCGGTGTAATTGTCAACTTCCCTTCCATATATTCTTATCCGTTTGATGGTTTGATTATTCTTCCAGACAGTTGTCCAAAGCGGTTTCTATGTCTTTCCGATTCATGCCTTGGCCTATGAACACGATCTTCTGCATTCTGTCGCCATATTTTTCGTCCCAATCTCTTTGTAAACCTGGATTTTGCGCCATGAAATTGTCAAGTTCATCCTTGGCCATCGTGGCATACCATTGGCCGGCATTGGTGATGTTGAATTGGCGGCCGGCTTGTTCAAACAGGTAGCATGTGTCTCTCTCGTCACTGAAATAACATACGCCTTTCGCCCGGATCACGCTACGCGGCCATTTCCGGGCTACTAATTCGTCAAATCGTCCGAGGTTCATCGCCTTGCGCCTGCAATATACGAATGTCTCTATGCCGTATTCCAAAGCCTCGCCTGACTCTTCATTTTCCAATTCATGGTGATGGTGGTCGTGGTGGTGACCTTGTTCTTCGCCGTGCTCATGGTCGTGTCCCTCGATGGCATCAATCCATCGTGCAGAAGTGGCTACCTGCTCGAAGTCGAATGTCCGGGTGTTGAGCAGTTTGTCAAGTTCCACGTTGCCATAGTCGCACTCCATGATTTTGGCCTTGGGTTGAATCTCACGGATGATGGCTTTCAGGTGTCTTAGGTCATCCTCGCTTATCTCTGAAGCCTTGTTCAGCAATATGATATTGCAAAATTCTATTTGTTGTATCACCAAGCTTGCCAAGTCCTCCTCGTCCTTGTTCGCCTTTTTCAATTCGTCGCCTAATCCAAATTCATCGCGCATGCGCAGGGCATCCACCACTGTGACGATGGCATCCAATCGTGCAATGCCATTCTTCATCATCTCGGGTGCCATCATTTGAGGGTAGGAACAGATCGTTTGGGCAATGGGTGCTGGCTCGCAGATGCCACTGGCCTCGATGACAATGTAGTCGAACCGATTCATGTTGATGATATCGTGGAGTTGTTTCACCAAATCCATCTTCAGCGTACAGCATATACATCCGTTTTGCAAGGCCACAAGGCTGTCGTCTCCCTGTCCCACAACACCACCTTTTTCTATCAGGCTGGCATCAATGTTCACCTCGCCGATATCGTTCACGATGACTGCGAATTTCAAACCTTTCTCATTCGCTAAAATCTTATTTAATAATGTGGTTTTACCGCTTCCAAGATATCCTGTAAGAAGCAGCACCGGAGTTTCCTGAGTATTCATATGATTATTGTCTCCTTAATTATAATGGCTTTGTAAAACTGTAATGCAAAGTTACAAATTAAATGACAAAACGAGTCGGGCAACACATATTTTATATTACCTTTGCATAATAAACGCATTTTAGCATGGAAGGACTCAAAAATAAGGAGGAACAGATATTAATTAGCATTACCGGGCAGGATCGTTTGGGCATGACCTCGTCTATCATGGCCATTTTGGCTCGTTATGATGCAGAGATTTTAGATATTGGTCAGGCAGACATTCATTCCACATTGTCACTCGGCATACTTATCAGGACGGACGAAACCAATTCGGGACAGGTTATGAAAGAGTTACTTTTCATGGCCAACGACCTGGGCGTAAATATAGGTTTTTCGCCGATTACAGATGACGAGTATGAGGCTTGGGTGAACCAACAGGGAAAGAATCGTTATATATTAACGGTCATTGGCCGCACGCTTACGGCACACAACATAGAGCAAGCCACCAATATTATTGCTTCTCAGGGGCTCAATATCGACTCCATTCTCCGCCTTACGGGACGTCTGAGCATCAAGCATCCTGAGCGAAACGTCAGGGCGTGCATTGAATTCTCTTTACGAGGTACCCCTGCCGACCGGCAGTTGATGCAGGCGGAACTGATGAGAGTGTCGCAGGAGATGGGCATAGACTTTTCTTTTCAAAAAGACGATATGTACCGTCGCATGCGCCGTCTGATTTGTTTCGATATGGACTCTACACTCATTCAGACCGAATGTATTGACGAATTAGCCGAGCGTGCCGGTGTTGGTGAACAGGTCAAGGCCATTACGGAGCGAGCCATGAGGGGCGAAATTGACTTCAAGGAGAGCTTCCGGGAGCGAGTAGAACTGCTCAAAGGACTTGATGTGGGCGTGATGCAGGAGATTGCCGAGAGCCTGCCCATCACGGAAGGGGTGCCCCGACTGATGAAAGTTTTGAAAAGATGTGGCTATAAGATTGCGATTTTGAGTGGAGGGTTTACTTTCTTTGGCGAATACCTTCAGAGGCTCTTTGGTATTGACTATGTGTATGCCAATGAGCTTGAAATAGATGACGACGGTAAGCTTACGGGCAGGTATGTCGGCGAGATTGTAGATGGGAAGCGCAAAGCCGAGCTATTGAAACTCATTGCTCAGGTTGAGCGGGTCAATCTTGCCCAGACCATTGCCGTAGGAGACGGGGCGAATGATCTTCCCATGATTAGCGAAGCCGGACTGGGAATTGCTTTCCATGCCAAGCCTCGGGTGGTGGCTAATGCCCGCCAAAGTATCAACACGCTCGGACTTGATGGCGTTTTGTACTTCTTAGGGTTTAAAGACAGCTACTTGGGCGACCAAGGAAAACTATAGGTTCTAACAGCAAGGGCGGCTTGGGTAATCAAGGAAAACTGTAAAATCTAACAGCAAGGGCGGCTTGAGTAATCTTACCAACTCCGCCCTTGCTTTTCTTATCCTTACAGCATCATGTGATGTTGGCCGCCTTGTGCTTTATGCCTCTTCTATCCGTAGCATTTCCACAAGCCTTGCCATTTGGTTGGGAATACGAATCTGCTGAGGACATTTAGGCAGGCACGCTTCACAATCCACACACTGAATGGCTCGTCCTTCTTCTGGAATCGAAGCATTATATTTTTCATAGAAGGCCTTTTGCTTTGCAGCATAATCAGGGGCCGTCTTGTCTGTTGGAGCTGACTTGTTATTCACTGCTTCATTATACACAGTAAAGTTTGTTGGAATCGCAACTCCATATGGGCAGGGCAGACAGTAGTGGCAGTTGGTACAAGGGATGACGGGAATCCCCGCCATGTGGTCGGCAATCTTGGCAATAAAGTCATTTTCTTGTGTTGTACATGGGTCGAGAGGGGAGAAGGTTCTTACGTTTTCCTGTAACACAGCCATGGTTGTCATACCACTGAGTGTCACCAAGATATTAGGATGTGACCCAACCCAGCGAAATGCCCATGAAGCAGGGGAAGCATCGGGTCGTCGTTCTGCAAATTCCTTTCTGACATCCTCCGGTACTTTGGCCAGACGACCACCAAGCAAAGGCTCCATCACAACACATTGCAAGCCGGCCTTCTCACATTTGGCATAGAGATACTCGGCATCAGCGTCAACCTTGTGTCCTTGTTTGGCATGCCTCCAGTCAATATAGTTCATCTCGATCTGCACAAAGGTGAACCCAAACTCCTCGCTGTGATCAATCAACCAATCGAACACCTTGACATCCCCATGATAGGAGAACCCAAGGTTACGTATTCGCCCGGCATCGCGTTCCTTACACAGAAAGTCGAGCACCCCATTGTCCACAAATCGCTTGTTGAACAATCCCATGCCATCGCCGCCACCTACGGAGTGGAGGAGATAATAGTCAAAATAGTCGGTTTGCAGTCGTCTGAACGATTCCTCATACATGGCTTTGCTTGCCTCAAAGCTTGTATCACCGAAGTTAGACATCTTGGTGGCAAGGTGATATGACTTTCGCGGATGCCGGCTTAAAGCTATGCCCGTAGCTATTTCCGACCCAGGATAGGCTGGTGCGGTGTCGAAGTAGTTGATACCATGTGCAAGGGCGTAGTCAACTTCCTGATTCACCATGTCCTGATCTATTTTCCCTTCCTTTTTGGGCAGACGCATCATCCCATAGCCCAACAGAGAAATCTTGTCTTGAGTATGGCGGTTTACGCGATAGGTCATGGCTATTTTATCTTGATTGCCATTTCCTTCGTAGAGACGTGCGGGTTTCTTTTTGAGGCCGGCAAGACTTGTCAAAGGCTCTATGCTGAGCAAAGCTGCAGAACCTACACCCATGCCAAGCTGTCTTAGGAACTTTCTACGTGACAGGTTCAGGTCGCTGTTGGTCTCTCCCATTTCTTCTTGTATTGATGTATCTATATTTACGGTTGACAGCACGGATTGTCAACGCTTCTGCGATTGCATAAGCTATTGAATTCCCTCCACGGTGTATCCCAGCTTTTTAAGTCCCTCGAGCACTCCTTTTTCACCGGGCAGATGGCCTGCTCCCACAGCAAAGAAAGTAGGCTTGGCAGCCATAATGGCAGGCATTTTGGCAAGCCAGTCTGCATTGCGGCTGTTGATAAGCCGGTCGTCTTCCTCAGGTTTGTTGTCGCAACTGTTGTTCAGCTTTTTATCCATCGCCGCATTCAGGGCATCCAGGTCTTGTGCATAGAAGGCCTTGCTTATCTCTTCGTTCATCTGCTCAGTGAACTCCGTGTGGTCAAGGAAGCACATCAGCAGTTCCACCTGGCGATTCATGGGAAAGCTTTTGAAAAGGGTTTCCGTTTGAAAGGCCACTGTCTCCAGCCCACCCACATACTCGTTATTCTTCTTGGCCTGCGCTTGGAAATACTGGTCGAAAGTATTTGTGGGGTCAAATTCGCCCATGTGTTTCATCATGAATGACAGCAAGGTGAGTTGGTTGGTCATGGCCATGGGCGTCATCGAACCCATCTGCGCCGCCACCAATGGGTTGCTGAGGTCAACCTGCATGGCTTTTTTCAGATAGGAGTTGAGCTTCGCGTATTGCTCAGCAGTGAGCACGTCCTTCAGTTTTTTCCCCTCTGGCAAAACCATGGCAGCCTGCATGTATTTCAAACTGTCTGGATTCATTGCATCATCCCACGACAGTTCGCCGTACACTTGATCCGTGTTGGTGAGTGCATCGGTAAGACCGGCGATCTTGTTGACAAACCCTGTATTGGCCAGATGGTGCGTTCCTATGATGTAAGAAGGCTTTTCCAGACCGTTTCCAGAAATCTTATAAAGCAGTTGTGCATGGGCACCGAACGTGCATACGCCAATGAAAAGCGCGGTGGTAATCAGTTTTTTCATGTGCTATATCTTATTGATGGTTATGTGTTTTGTTCTTGCTTTGGCGCTTTGTCGTTCATGTTTCTTTCAAAGTTTTCAATAAACTTGGCCACATCTGCCTTGATGGCCTGGAATTGTTCAGAACGCATGTATCCGTAGTTCTTCCTCAGCATGGGGATAACGTCTTCCACACTGTTGGTGTAGCACGTCAGTTCGTTGCGGCGCTGGGTTCCGTGTACGCTCTGGCTTGTTATTTCTCTCTCGCGCTCCCTCACCAATCTCTCACATATCTTGACCAACATCGGTACCACGACTTTGTTAAACAGGTGATGCCCCTGAATGTAGAGATATGTTGTTTTCGGCGTTACGCCTAATCGCTTGATGTCCTCTTTTACTTGTGCATAACTTTCCCGGGCATTTGGATTCATCTGCTGCAGCTGTTCCACTTTCCTGCCAACCTTGCGCCTGACGTTTTTGATGATATTGCCTGCGTTGTTGAACGAAAAGTGACCGGTTTTTATAATATTAAGGAAATGCGTGATGGTGAACTGGTTGTAGTTGGGTGTGCGGTAATACCATATACTCCACACGAACAGCGGAAAGATAGCTTCTGAATAGTCGGCAAGATATTTTTCAATATCAAAGACGTGGTGGTCGTTCAGCGTTACCGCCACGCACACATTGTGAAGTGACTCTGCATAGCATTGCAGATTCTCAATAGCATAAGCGTAGGTGTGGAAGATATAGGGGTTTGTGTTGATTTCTTTCGATGTGGCGGTGGCCCCCTGTTCCAGGTAGTCGTAGTCTGCATCAACACAGGCAATCATGTTTTGCCCCACCTTGTTGAACAGCAATTGCATCAACACCGCCTTTTTACCACGCTCTAATCGCTTGATGCGTGAGGGCAGCATGACTTCAAAATAGAACTTGTCCGTTTCAAATTGACTCAGAATCTGTCTCCAGAAAAAAACATCATCATAGCTTTCTACATAAGCCACTATCTTCTGTCTGGAGCTTTTGGATTTGAGACGGTTGGCCGCTTCAAAATAGGATGAATTTAGATTGTCGTATAGTCGTTTACCCATGTTTTCTTCGATTGTTTGACTGCTGGCAGACAAGCGGTACGCAACAGTTTGTGGAAGAGCCACACACGCATGCATGCTGTGGCAGGAACCAACTATTCCGAAACCGTGATGTCACTCACCTCGGTCACCTTGTCCATCCATCCGTTCATAATGACGGCAGGACTGTGCGTTGTCAGGATAATCTGTACGTTTGGATTAAGGTCGAGTATCAGGTCGATCAGCTGCTTTTGCCATTCAACGTGGAGGCTCACCTCCGGCTCATCCATAAAGAGAACATAGTTTTGGTTGTCTTGCACAAGCACGGTGAGCAGTATGGCAAGGATTTGTTTCTCTCCGCTCGAAAGCTGGTAGGGCACAAGTTCTTCACCTATCTGACTGAAGCGTATCTCGTTTTCTGTCCTGATGATTTTCTTACCGGTGTCGGCAAACAACGAGTCTATGATATCCTGAAATTTCTTTTTTGGCTCTGACAGTTGCTGTGCAGCATCAGAGTTGCCGCTTTGCAACACCTGTATGATGCGATTGCCAATGTTCACCTGATAGTCCAAATATCTACGCTGGAGTTGGAACAGCTGCCAGTCAAGTTCCGTAACGAGAGACAGGTTAATCTGGTTCAACGTTTTGGCATTGAGCAGGGGGCGGTCGAAGCTCCTGATAATATCGTAGCGTATGTGGGTTGTGTCCTCCGGCACACATTTCACGTGTATACCCTGAATCACGTTGTCACCCAGCCTTTTGCCTTCAGCAAGAGCTTTGGTTACCCTGTTGATTATCGTCGATTTGCCCACACCGTTCACACCGCTCAGAATGTTTACCTGTCGGTCGAGATTCCAGATGATGTGCTTGCGGTTTCCCCATAGCGAATCGATCTCTATTTGCTTGATATAATCTGCGTAAATTTCCATGTTGTCAGGTTTCTCGTTTTGTGGCAAATATAGTAAAAAAAACTTTATTCGCAAACCCTCAATCAGTTTTTATTCGTATCTTTGGGATGTTTTTTAGGATATGTAACAAAATGAACAATATTAAACCTTTTCGGGCTCATCTAAGCATGCTTACGGCCGCGGCAATATGGGGACTGATGGCGCCGCTGGGCAAGGATGCCATGAACAATGGCTTGGACGGCATCTCCATGGTGAGTTTCAGGGTCTTGGGAGCCGCTGTTTTATTTTGGACCGCCTCTTTTTTTGTCAAGTCGGAGCGTGTCCCCCGTCGTGACAGATTCCTCTTTGCCGGAGCTGCATTGCTCGGCATCGTGTTCAACCAATGCCTTTACACCGTGGGGCTGAGTTTCACATCGCCTGTCAACGCGAGCATCGTCACAACTTCGATGCCTATCTTTGCCATGATTCTCTCTTTTTTCATCCTGAAAGAACCCATCACGTGGAGGAAGGCCGGAGGCGTTTTTGCGGGATGCTGTGGGGCGGTCATCCTCGTTCTCACCAGTATGTCTGCAGCCGATGGCCGAGTGGGTGATGTCCGGGGTGACCTGATGTGCATGGGTGCGCAAATGTCGTTTGCGCTTTATCTTTCCGTGTTCAATCATCTCATCAAGAAATACAGCGTCGTCACAGTGAACAAGTGGATGTTTGCCTGGTCGGCAATCCTGATACTCCCTTTCTCTGCCGGCCATGTGGTAGGATTGTCGTGGGCGGACGTTCCGGTCAAAACCTGGCTCGAAACTGGCTACGTGGTGGTTTTTGGCACATTTGTCAGCTATTTGCTTTCCATTGCCGGCCAGCGTGTGTTGCGCCCCACGGTGGTCAGCGTGTATAATTATGTGCAACCTATCGTGTCGGTTGTGGTTACTGTTCTGATGGGCTTGGGCGTCTTTACATGGCCCCAGGCTGTGGCCATCATCCTTGTGTTCACAGGTGTGGGACTTGTGGTGAAGTCCAAGTCGCGAAAAGATCAGCTCGAGGCTGACTCGTCAAAGGGTAATGCACAGATGCGTGGGGTGGAATGATAGGCATTCGAACATGAAGGATTTGTCGTTTTTTCTTGACAAATCCTTCTTCATACTTCGAAAATTCAAAAACAATCTTCCTCTCGCTCGAAGAAACGCTAAAATAGCGGATATTCATAGTGTGTTGATAATCAGAATTTTGTAAAATTTTGCCCCTTTAGCCTCGATGGTATCGGCTGCGATTGGATATCTTATGGCAGAGCGAATAGGCTTGAATCGCAGGACGACAGGGTTGCTTTCGCACGACCGATGAGCCCCAACCGCACGACCAGGAAGCCCGAATCGCACGACCTCTAACATTTTTGTTCCGCTCGAACGGTTTCAGACCGCGCGAAACATGGCGCTTTTTTCTCTGGATGATCCTATACAAAATACCCTGTTTTTTGTCATACTATTTGACAAATTCGAAGCATCTCAGATGAGATTTTTTTGTCAATTTTTTCTGAACTTTTGCTTGCTTTTTTCTGCATTTTGTGTTAACTTTGTAACTAAACCCTTTAAAAGCAGACAAGATATGACAAAGGTATTTAGGAAAATCACGGATTTAATAGGTCGAACCCCTTTGGTTGAACTGCCCGGTTTTTCAGAGGCAGAGCATTTGAAGTCCCCTCTTGTTGCCAAGGTTGAGTTTTTTAATCCCGGCGGTAGTGTGAAGGATCGCATAGCCCTGGCCATGATTGAGGCTGCCGAGAAAGACGGGCGCCTGAAACCCGGTGCCACGCTCATCGAGCCAACCAGTGGAAACACCGGTGTAGGCTTGGCTTTGGTGGCTGCTGCGAGAGGCTACAAGCTGATCCTGACCATGCCCGAAACCATGAGCGAAGAGCGTCGCAACTTGGTAAAGGCATATGGAGCAGAAGTGCGCCTGACGAGTGGTGCAGAGGGAATGAAAGGTGCAATAAAAGCTGCGCAGGAACTCTGCGAGAGCATTCCCGGTTCAGTGATCCTCGGGCAGTTTGACAACCCGGCCAACCCGCAGAATCATTACGAGACCACGGGCGTAGAAATCTGGAATGACACCGATGGGAAGGTCGATATTTTTGTCGCCGGCGTGGGCACTGGTGGTACCGTGTCGGGCGTGGGCAAGCTTTTGAAAGAGAAAAATCCAGACGTGAAAATCATTGCCGTGGAACCAGAAACGTCACCGGTGCTCAGTGGCGGGAAGCCCGGATCGCATAAAATACAGGGTATCGGCGCAGGCTTCGTTCCAGAGACATACGATGCCAGTGTGGTGGACGAAGTGGTGAAGGTGGGCAATGACGATGCCATTCGCACCGCTCGTATGCTGGCCGGCAAGGATGGATTGTTGGTGGGCATCTCTTCCGGAGCCGCCGCATACGCTGCCGCCCAAATCGCCAAACGCTCGGAAAATGAAGGAAAAACCGTAGTGGTTCTGCTGCCAGATACGGGCGAGCGCTACCTTTCCACGGTGCTCTATGCTTTTGACGAATATCCGCTGTAAAATCTTGCGGTTTCGCGGTAACGGGTAGCCAGAATCCCCTTGGAGTAAGCGGCTCTCGTAACCACCGCGCTGCTGACTAATCATGCGACTCTCAGTAGACGGTCGCATGGTTAGTCAGATTTATACGAACTTGAAAAAAGGGCTGCAATCTTTTGGTTTTTCTCTCTTTTTGTCTATATTTGCCTGCTAATGAATAACTTTAAACCCCGACTCCTATGCAAAAAAGCAAATACATGGTTGCCAACTCGCACGACAGCTTATGGGGACTGACCGTGTCGACAGTGGGGTATGAGGAGATAGCTCCGGGGGAAGAATATCCCACCCACGGTCATGCGGACGGATATTATTTTAGGCCGGAAAAGGGACGTATACTCAATGAGTACCAATTGTTGTATATCACAGAAGGCGAGGGCGTTTTCAGTTCGTCATCGGTGAAAAAGGCCAAGCTCAGGGCTGGCGATCTTTTCATGTTGTTTCCGGGGGAATGGCATAGTTACCACCCAACACCCGATGTGGGCTGGAAGAGCCATTGGATCGGGTTCAGGGGCAAGAATGTGGACGACCGGGTGAATGCGGGTTTTCTGTCTCCCCGAAAACCAATATACCATGTTGGGTTCTCAGCACGCGTGGATGATACCTACCGTTTTGCTTTCGAAACCGCGCAAGAGGAGGGGGCATACGTGCAGCAAACACTTGCCGGAGCGGTGAACTTGCTGGTCGGGCTGATGTATTCGCTTGAGCGAAACCTACAGTTGAGATCCAATCACGACCATGTGGACATGGTGAATCACGGCCGTCATCGCATCCGAGAGTCGCTCGAGGCCGATCTCACCATTCAGCAGATTGCCGAGGAAATGAGCGTGAGCTACAGTAATTTCCGCAAACTGTTCAAGGAGTTTGCGGGGGTGTCTCCTTCGCTTTATCAGCAAGAGCTACGCTTGCAGAGAGCCAAGGAACTGCTGACAACAACCGATTTGAGCATCAAGCAAATTGCCTATCAGCTCCGATTTGAATCTCCTGACTACTTCTCTTCCAAGTTTAGAGCCAAGACGGGAATGAAGCCCAGCCAGTACAGAGAACAGACCCGATAGTGCCCCAGCCCGTCGGGTAGGGAAGCAGTTCGGCATGGGGTCAGGCTGTCATTGGTTGGCCGGTATCGGATAGTTGTATTTATAGCGGTCGGCATAGCCGAGTTCCGGGGTGGGGTACCAGTTTTTCTCCACCGACAACTCTATCGACATCGTGGGATTGGGCGTCCAACGGATGGCCGCGCCGAGCTTGTCGCCAAAATCATTGTACATCATGGGCGAAAAGTTTCGCAATCCTGCCCCGTACGGGTAGCTGTAGGGATAAATCCCATGATTCGTCACCGACTTCTGACCGTATATATATCCTGCCCAATATTCATTGAACTGATAGCCCAATTCTCCGTATATGCCACCCGAAGTGTAGTTTTTCCCATTCCAGTTGATGTTGTTCAGATATCCCCCCATGGCTACCCATGCCTGTTTGCCAACGGGTTGGAGCCATGTGGCGGAAAGGTTCTGGGTGAATCCGGCACTGCGTGGGGCATGTTTGCCAAACATGGCAAATACCCCCAATCCGATATTGACGTTTAGCCCTTGGTGCAGGCCGCTGTAGGTGTTGTATGGCCAGAGCGGGGTGGGGTAGGTTCGCGTTGCGCCGGTTTGCGCCAAGTGGCCTGGGGCGTCGAGACGTGTAGTGTCGGTTGGTTGGGTGGTTTGGGATTGTGCTGCAGCCCTTTTTGTGGAAACATGAGAGGTAGGGTGAGCCTTGAAAGCAGAGAGACTACCCTGTGCAAGGGGCTGCGCCTGCATGGTTTGGGGTGCGGCAAATGTAACGGCTGAAGAGCCGGGGATAACGAATCCCGATGCTCCGTAGCCGCGGGTCTTGTCGGCCTGTGCTTGGGCAGAAATGGTGATGCCAAGCGATAGGGCTGCGAATAAATAGCTGTAACTTCTCATTGTGTTTCCGTTCATTGCACGCGAATTGTGCAGTTCCAACCCTGCAAATATACAGAATGAAGTTGGTGGGCATGCCGTGTTTATACATTTTTATTATACTTTTTCATAAAAAAAGCTAACTTAGGACCCTAATTGTCCCGCATTCACTAACTTTGCTGTCAAACATACCGGCTCGCCAATGAGCCTGTTCATATAGGAGAAGAACTGATGAAAAGGAAAATAACAACGGCATGCGCGCTGCTTCTAATGGCGCTTTCGATGCATGCACAGGTTTATAAGGAAGTGGACAAGACCCCGGGCGAACGTCTGGGCACCCTGCTGAAGGACTTCGAAAAAGGGATGAAGAAAACGGGTGAAAGTCTCTCAGACCTGTTGGGACTGGAGGGAAAATCCGATTCGACTTTGATAGAGATAGACGGAGTGAAATACATGCCGGTCTATACCGTCGACCGTTTCACGGCCGACTCATTGTCGATGTACGAGGCATGCCGTAAGGATTTTGCCAAGCGCTACAATGCTGCCACCATTGTTTCAGTGGCTATTCCGCAGGAAAACTGGTTGGAGACCGTGGTCATGGAGAACAAAAAGGTGGCTATGTACAAGCGCAAAGCCTATTGCTATGTGCTGGGCAAGGATGGCAAGGACGGCTATATCAATGCCCGATACGCTTTTATGCAATTTCGCAAGCCCGGCAAGAGATGGTTGTCTGCTGCAGGATATTGGCCTAAGTTTGAGCGCGCTGACGCCATTCCGATCATGCACTATAAACGTCTGAAGAAAAAATAACCATGATGAATTTTCTGAAAAAACTGTTTGGCAGTGAGGAGACAAGTCCTGAAGAAGTAAAACAAGAGCAGCAGGCCAAGGATTTCGACATCTTGAAATATGATGGCGTAACGGCACTGAAGCAGCATTTGTTTGACTATGCGGTCAAGTGTTTTACACATGCACTTGAGCTGAAGGACGACGGGGAGACCCGCGACTACTTGGCTCAGGCGTTGATCTATACCAACGATCTGCCCGCCGCCTACGCGCAGTTGAAGCATTTGTCACACCTTGAGCCTGACAACAAGCGCGTGTGGCTGCGCATGGCCGAAGTGGCCTATATGATGGCAGACTATGATGCCATGGCTGATGCGTGCGAGAAGGCCAATGGCCTTGACAGTGAGGATGTATATGTGAATTATACATACGCCAGGGCATGTATCGGGAGAGGCGATTTCGGCAACGGCATAGCCTTGCTTACCAAGGCCGTCAACCTTTCGGCCGATAATCCGCTCTGGGAAGCTCGCCTGCTGCGCGGTCAGACTCTGCTGAAGATGGGCGACATGGAACAGGCTGAAGCCGATGCGGACTATATGCTGGAACATATTGGCGACAACGAGGATGCATTGCTGCTTAAGGCACGATGCCGTAAGGCGCAGGGCGATAATGAGAATGCACTGGCGTATTATGGAAAAGTAATAGAGGTGAATCCGTTCTGTACAGATGCCTTCAGGGAAAGGGCGGAGATCCGCAGGGCGATGAGCGACACGCAGGGAGCGCAGGAGGATGAGGCCATGCTGGTGGAACTGGAGAGCCGCGGGCCACAGGTCAGCAAAACGACAGAGGCCGAGCAAAACATACAGCAGAAAACGGAACAGGCCTACAAGGATGTGAATCCTTTTGGCTGAAAAAACTTGTAGGAATATCCATACGAAAGAAAAATTCGCTTTTTTCTCCCAAAATGTTTGTGAGTTTCGGAATTTTATCTTACTTTTGCAAGCAAACAAGTAAATAGCTTGAGAAAATGAAGTTATACGCATCTTACCGATATTTTTATTTTTACTTTGCAAGAAATTGTGAAGCGGGAAGTTGCGTATAGATTTCAACTTAAGACTATGATATACAATTAGGAGGTATACGAAAAGGTCCCGCTTCATGAAAATGAGGCGGGATTTTATTTGTTCCTCCCGGGAAAAGGATCAGGAGATGAAGAGAATTGCGATACAAGGCATACCAGGCTCGTTTCACGACATAGCGGCTCGTCAATATTTTCACGGCGAGCAGGTGCAGCTGGTCTGCTGTTCCACGTTCGAACAGGTGTTCGAAAACATCAAGCGCGACCCCACAATGATAGGCGTGCTGGCCATCGAGAACACCATTGCGGGCTCGTTGCTTCATAACTACGACCTGCTGAGGGCGAGCGATACGACCATTGTTGGCGAACACAAACTGCATATCTGTCACAGCATCTGTTGTTTGCCCGAGGATGATTGGGCAACCATTCGCGAGATACACTCGCATCCGGTGGCCCTGATGCAGTGTCGGGATTTTCTTGCCAACCACCCTGACATGAAAGCCGTGGAGAGCGAGGATACGGCTGGAAGTGCGGAATATATAGCCAAACAAGGTTGCAGGGGGTGGGCCGCCATCTGCCATGCCGACGCGGCCAAGCTCTACGGGCTGAAGGTTTTGGAAAACCACATCGAGGACAACAAGCATAACTTCACGAGGTTTCTGGTGGTGAGCAATCCCCGCAAGGCTGACTTTCTGAGATCGTTAGACAGGTCGGAGAAGGCAAGTCTTGTGTTTTCGCTGCCACACGCTGAAGGGTCGCTTTCCAAAGTGCTCACCATTCTGAGTTTCTACGACATCAACCTGACAAAGATACAATCACTGCCTGTTGTTGGGCACGAGTGGGAATATTTGTTTTATGTAGATGTTACGTTCGACGATTTGGTGAGATACAGGCAGTCGATAGATGCGATTACTCCCCTGACCAAGGGTATAAAAATCTTGGGAGAATATCGGGAGGCTCCCAATTCGCCCGCGACAGATCTGGAGTCAAGGTGTGGCGGACTGGCACAGGAAATGACGATGATTGAAAAATAACAATACGATGATACAACCAGCAGAGAGGATCAACTCCATTCAGGAATATTATTTCAGCAGAAAGCTGAAGGAAGTGGCTCGGCTTAATGTCAATGGGCAGGACATTATTTCGTTGGCAATCGGGTCGCCCGACATGCCGCCATCGGAACAGGCTGTCAACAAACTGTGTGAGGTGACGCGCATGTCGTCGGCTCACGGCTATCAGCCCACCGCCGGTCTGCCGGAGTTGCGTCGTGCCATGGCAGGCTTTTACAAGCGTGTCTACGATGTAGACCTGGATTGGGAAACAGAAGTCAGACCCATTATTGGATCCAAGGAGGGTATTATGTATGTGACGCTGGCATTTTGCAATCCTGGTGACGAGGTGCTCATTCCTGATCCCGGTTACCCGACCTATACGGCCGTTAACCGTATTTTCGGCACTAAGATTGTGAACTACGACCTCTGTGAGGATAGGGGCTGGCAGCCCGATTTTGAATCCTTAGAGCGCATGGATCTCTCCCGGGTGAAGGTGATGTGGACAAACTATCCCAATATGCCGACAGGAGGGAATGCCATGATGGAGACCTACGAAAAGCTTGTGGACTTTGCCCGCCGTCATGATATCGTGGTGGTGAACGACAATCCCTATTCGTTGATACTGAACGAGCATCCCCTTAGCATCATGCAAGTGCCCGGAGCCAAGGATTGCTGCATAGAACTCAATTCGATGTCGAAGAGTCACAATATGCCCGGATGGCGTGTGGCGATGATCATCAGCAATCGTGAGTACGTATCATGGATGTTTAGGATACAGAGTAATATTGAGAATGGAACGTTCAGAGGCATTCAACTTGCAGCAGCTGAGGCACTGGTGAATAACACCGAAGACTGGCACCGCACGAACAACAGGGAGACTTATCGCCGTCGTCGTGCCGTGGCAGAGCAAATCATGACGGAGCTTGGCTGTACATTCGATACCCGTCAGGTGGGAATGTTTCTATGGGGCCGGATACCCGATGGCTATGCTGATGCCGAGGCACTCACCGAACGGGTGCTTCACGAAGCGCGAGTATTTATCACTCCGGGATTTATCTTTGGACAAAACGGCAGACGATATGTTCGAATTTCCCTATGTGCCAAGGATGAAAAAATAGAAGAGGCATTAGCACGAATTAAAGAATGGAAAGAATCTGATCATCAAAACAAATAATTATAAGAATATGGAACTCGATTTGCAACCGTTGAATTTACCCAGCGACAATGAGCGCCCCTTTGTCATAGCAGGCCCATGCAGCGCAGAAACGGAGGAACAAGTGATGACAACAGCCCGCCAGCTGAAAGACAAAGGCTGTCATATCTTTCGTGCGGGAGTGTGGAAACCCCGCACCAAACCGGGAGGTTTCGAGGGACTTGGCGAGGTGGCCTTGCCCTGGTTGAAACAAGTTAAGGAGGAAACCGGTATGCTGGTTTCTACCGAAGTTGCCAAGCCTCAACATGTGGAGTTGTGTTTGAAATACGGTGTCGACATCCTTTGGATTGGCGCACGAACGGCTGCCAACCCATTTGCGATGCAGGATGTGGCCGACAGCCTGAAGGGGACGGACATCCCTGTATTCGTGAAAAACCCTGTTAACCCGGACTTGGAGCTATGGATTGGCGCCATGGAACGCATTAATCAAGCTGGCATCAAGCGTATGGCAGCCATTCATCGCGGATTCTCGAGCTATGACAGAAAAATCTATCGTAACCTCCCGATGTGGCAGATTCCGATGGAACTCCACCGTCGTTTCCCCAACCTGCCGCTTATCTGCGACCCCAGTCATATTGGCGGGTGTCGTGAACTGATAGCCCCGCTCTGTCAGCAAGCCATGGATATGGGCTTCGACGGACTTATTGTAGAAAGTCATTGCAACCCAGATAGTGCGTGGAGTGATGCCCGACAACAGCTCACGCCCGATGTGCTTGACTATGTGTTGAGTTTGCTTGTGGTGCGCGACGAGACTTGTACCACTGAGGGAATACAGCAACTTCGCAGGCAAATCGATGAATTTGATAATCAGTTATTGGAGCTATTGTCAAAGCGTATGCGTGTTTGTCGCGAGATAGGACAGTATAAGAAAGAACACAACATGACTGTTTTCCAGGCCGGTCGCTATAACGAAATATTGGAAAAGCGAGGTGCTCAGGCAAGCCTCTGTGGTTTAAGTGCTGAGAATGTAGCTCATATCTTCGAACTTATCCATGAGGAGAGCGTAAGGCAGCAGCTGGAAATCATTAACCAATAAAACAAGTTGGGGAGTGTGATTTGAGCGATTTGTGGAACCACATAACAGGTCAACTCCCTGATTTTCCTAAAAGAACACAATGAAAATTCTTGTGATGGGAGCCGGGAAAATGGGCTCATTTTTTATAGATTTGCTGAGTTTTGAGCATGAGGTGGCTGTGTATGAGAAAGATGCCAGGCGACTCCGCTTCACGTACAACTGTGAACGCTTCACCTCTTTGGACGAAATCAAGGTCTTTGCACCTCAATTGGTCATCAACGCTGTGACGGTGAAGTACACTATTTCGGCCTTTGAGGAAGTCATGCCCATACTTCCTAAGGACTGCATTATTTCGGATATTGCCTCTGTAAAGACCAATCTGAAAGAGTTTTATGAACAGTCCGGACATCCATACGTGTCTACTCACCCGATGTTTGGGCCGACATTTGCCAACCTCAGCAAATTGACAGAAGAGAATGCCATTATCATCAGCGAGGGCGATTACATGGGGCGAATCTTTTTCAAGGATTTGTACCGGAAATTAGGACTCAACATCTATGAGTACACATTTGAGGAACATGACAAGACAGTGGCCTATTCGTTGAGTATTCCTTTCGTCTCTACTTTTGTGTTTGCTGCTGTGATGCAACATCAAGATGCCCCTGGGACAACATTCAAACGACACATGAATATAGCTAAAGGGGTGCTTTCGGAGGATGATTACCTGTTGCAGGAGGTGCTGTTCAATCCCTATACTCACGACCAAGTGACTCAGATTCGTGTAGAACTGAAGCAACTGCTCGAAATAATTGACCATAAGGATGCGGAAGGAATGAAGAAATACCTTACTAAGGTGAGGAAAAACGTTAATTATGTTAAATAATATAAATCGCATATTAATCAATAGGTTATATGCTCAGTAATTGTGAAAAAAGATGTAATTTTGCACACCGATTGCAAGCATGGGTAAATCATGCCCATGCGCATGAGTATAAAGTCTAACTTTGTTAAATTAATTAATTATTTATGTCTAATTTAAAAAACATTCAACCCTTAGAGGACTTTGACTGGGATGAATTTGAAAACGGCACTTCTCAGTCAGCGAGTAGAGAAGCGCTTGAGAATGCTTATGATGAAACCCTGAATAAGATTCAGGAGCATGAAGTTGTCGAAGGTACCGTAATTTCCGTTGACAAAAAGGAAGTTGTTGTTAACATCGGCTACAAGAGCGATGGTATTATCCCGGCATCTGAGTTCCGCTACAACCCCGAATTGAAGGTTGGCGACAAGGTTGAAGTGTATGTAGAAGACCAAGAAGATAAGAAAGGACAGTTGGTTCTTTCTCACAAGAAGGCCCGTCTGACCAAGAGTTGGAACCTCATTAACGAGGCAATGGAAAAAGACGAGGTTATACAAGGTTACATCAAGTGCCGTACCAAGGGTGGTATGATTGTCGATCTCTTTGGCATTGAGGCTTTCCTCCCGGGTAGCCAGATTGATGTTCATCCTATCCGTGACTACGATGTGTTCGTAGGTAAGACCATGGAATTCAAGGTTGTCAAGATTAACCAGGAGTTCCGCAATGTGGTTGTATCTCATAAGGCTTTGATCGAGGCTGAGTTGGAGGCCCAGAAGAGGGAAATCATTTCTCACCTTGAAAAGGGTCAGGTACTTGAAGGCACAGTCAAGAACATCACGTCATATGGTGTGTTCGTGGATCTTGGCGGTGTAGACGGACTGGTACATATCACCGATCTTTCTTGGGGACGTGTAAGCGATCCGCATGAAGTTGTGGAGCTTGACCAGAAGATTAAGGTTGTAATTCTTGACTTCGATGAGGAGAGAAAGCGTATTGCACTCGGTTTGAAGCAGCTCACGCCGCACCCATGGGATTCTCTTGATACAGAACTCAAGGTGGGTGACCATATCAAGGGTAAGGTAGTTGTTATTGCCGACTATGGTGCTTTTGTAGAGATTCAGCCTGGTGTTGAGGGCTTGATCCATGTTTCAGAGATGTCTTGGAGCCAGCACTTGCGTTCTGCACAGGAATTCCTGCATGTAGGCGATGAAGTGGAGGCCGTGATTCTGACCCTCGATCGTCAGGAGCGCAAGATTTCTCTTGGTATCAAGCAGCTCAAGGATGACCCATGGGAAAATATCGAGACCAAATATCCTGTTGATAGCAAGCATACCGCTAAGGTGCGCAACTTCACCAACTTCGGTATCTTCGTTGAGCTTGAAGAGGGTGTTGATGGCTTGATTCATATTTCTGATTTGTCATGGACCAAGAAGGTTAAGCATCCTTCTGACTTCACTACAGTAGGTGCCGACATCGATGTGGTAGTTCTTGAGATAGACAAGGAAAACCGTCGCTTGAGCCTTGGCCACAAGCAATTGGAGGAGAATCCTTGGGAAACATACGAATCTATCTATGTTCCAGGTTCTGTACACGAGGGCAAGATTACCGAGATGATGGACAGAGGTGCAGTCATTACTTTGAACGAAGGTGGTGAAGGCTTTGCCACTCCCAGACATCTCACTAAAGAAGACAAGTCTCAGGCTAAGCTTGGCGAGGAGTTGCCATTCAAGGTAATCGAGTTCAACAAAGACTCACGCCGCATCATTCTTTCTCATTCTCGTACATTCGAGGAGGGCAAGGACGATATCAAGCCACGTCATCACAGCGACAATGCCCGCAAGCAGAATGATACTCCGGTTATCAACAACGTTGCTGCCGGCACATCACTGGGCGACCTTGATGTATTGGCTAAGTTGAAGGCTGATTTGGATAAGAAATAAGCAGAATAACTTATATCATTACAGGCCAATCCCCTTGGAGTGTGGAGGAATCCCATTCCAAGGGGATTTGCTTTCTGGTGACGTCTATAATGTCCGTCGCACGAATATCCTGATAGTGTCAAAGAAGGAGGAGAGCCTAATGATGCACAGTTGTCAATTGAAACAACAGCATACCAATGGAGTGGGAAAGTGGTCGTCGTCTTGTTCGGCAGGCTCCTTGAGCACTTACAAAGGACGAACCAAGCGGATGCCGGTATGCGATCGATGCTCCCTCATATAAGTCTCGAGCAGTTTGGGTTCTTCCACCACTTTCCGGTGGATGCTTGATGCATTGAGCAGGTGCAGTCCGTCGTCATGCCATATTGCGATACCGATATGGCTGGTGTCAAGACCATGCCGGGAAGTCAGGATAGCAATGATGTCGCCATCTTGAACGGTTTGGCGCAGTAGTTTGCTGTCTTTCAATTTGTTTCTGGGGATGTAAGCATACTTGCTTCCGGTTATCGCATCTTCCATTTTCCTTATTTCCGGAATCCATTCTTTATGTCTCATCAGCATGGGATAGCGGCTCACATGTTTTGTTATATAATCAGCTCTTACTGTTTGTGTTGCCGAGAAGAGATTCTGATTACCCTCGACGTGCCGCACAATTCCTTTTTTAACATTTTCGTTCATCCAATAGGTGAAGTAGTGTAGGCGGTTCACATAATGAATCTCCCCGTCTTTATAGCGCACTTGCTGTAAGTTCTGACAGAAGTCTTCAAAACTTGTCTCACCTTTCATGGCACTCATGGTCAGTGCCAATACAGATTCAACATAGGTGGTGCAATCCAGTTGGCGAAGGTTCACAACCAGTATTTCCTCATCGTTTTTCTCCAAAGTTTTAGCCACATAGGGCAGTCCGCACAGCTGCCGGGCAAAGTAAATCATATATTCGGCACTACTATTCAGACGTCCAGCCTGTTTCAGTAGCTTTACTACTTTGATCGAGTCGCTGCGCCAATAGTCAGGCTTGGCTGCTCCGGCAACCTGGGGAGTCATGAGGGCGACCAGTCCCAAAACCAATAATTTGTATCTTTTCATGTGTTATCTTTTCCCGAAGTTAAAGCCAGCATAGAAGTTCACATTCCCGAAAATGTTGTTTGTCGAGAATTGGCTCCTGTGATAGTTGTAGGCATGTAGAATCGTGTTGGCACCGGCAAACCATCGTGTGTTGTTCCAAACCACACCCAATCTCAGTATGCCGTCTATGTCGATGTTCTTCAAGTCAAAATTTCGCAGCAGCTTATTGGCCGATATGTTCGTGTCGCTTGTAGTGTGCTTGTAGCTCAGTCCGGTTTGCAAGGATATGTCGAAAAGCCAGTTGTAAGCAAACACCCAGTTGTAGGCATAGCCCCCGGAGAGTGAGTAATCACTATAATTCACATTGCTCGACATCATCGTTGAGTCAATCAGCTGAGTAGGATAGGATTGTTGCAAACGGTCCACCAACAATTGGTTGAACGCCTTCCAATCCACATCCAGCTTATGCTTGGTATAGCCAACCCCGGCGATCACACTCCCGCATGAACGTCGTTGCACCGTTGTTTGGCTGTAAGCGGCGGGGTATGAGAACTTCTTGTGGTTGAAGATATAATAGATATTGAATCCCTTGACACTTGAGTTGAACCCACCGAAGTTGGCATTCTTCATGGGACTGGTGTCGCAACCGTCCCCCAGAGATACTCTTTTAACGCGATAGCTGTTTCCCGACTTTCGGTAAAACAGGTCCAGGCCAATCTGATTGCTGTACAAGCTCACGTTGAAATCCACTCTCCTGTCACTGTTTTTCAGATGTGTAAGGTCCACGGTATAGCCCAGGAAAATCCATCTCCAACCGAAATAGGGTCCCAGTCTATAAGCCGATCGGGGCGAAAAAACCACTTCCTGCCCCTTTTCATTGCTCATATGATACACCTCGTATGTGTTCGTGTTTTGTAGCATGAAGGCGTAGTTATAATGTTGTGGTTCAATGTAATTGGTATCTACGCGCGAAAAATCTTTCACAAATTGATATATCTTGTTCAGAAAGGGCGTACGCAACTGATGGTGGGAAGTGTAGGGTGTCTTTTGGGGCACGCTGTCGTTCTCCGAGGCATAGGCGCATCCACACCACAACATAAGAAGCAAGAACCAGCACCGTCTTTTCATTGTCTTGATTTAGAATTTACCCAGAATACGGTCCATCACCCAGTTCACCGGCGTGGCGCTCACGCTTGTGCAATCACAATGGCCGATGCCTTGCAGATGCTGAATAACCGATTCAATAATTGGCAGCTGGACGTAAGCCGGATTGGCCACTTCGATATTGGTGTTCTCTTCGCCGGTCATGAGGCGAATCGGGGTGTAGTTGAAAACCGAGAATACCACCGAACCTCTGTCGCCCACGACGGTGATGCTGTCTTCCTTGGCGCTTTCATGACCGACAAAGCACCACGAGGCACTCCCTGGAATGCCGTTCGCAAATATATATGCTGCGCTGATGGTATCCTCAGCCTCATACAAATGTGCCCGGTTGGTGGAGTAGCCATGTGCGCGTATGATAACCCCAAACAAGTCCTGCAACAGGTCTAACTGGTGAGGTGCCAGGTCGTAGAAATAGCCACCACCCGAAATGTCAGGTTGCAATCGCCAAGGACGGTTAACCCCAGCCTTGTAGTCCAGGTCGCGGGGTGGCACCGAGAATTGTATCTGCACGTTGAGAATCTTACCCAAAGTCCCATCGTTGACAATCTCCTTGACCTTTTGAAAGTAGGGAAGATACCTCCGATAGTAGGCCACGAAGCAGGGTACGCCGGTCTCCTCGCTGATGCGGTTGATGCGCAGGCAGTCCTCATAACTGGCCGCCAGCGGTTTTTCGATATAGCAAGGCTTCCCTGCCCGCATCGACATGATGGCAAACGTGGCATGGCTCGACGGTGGCGTGGCAATGTATATGGCATTCACGGCGGGGTCGTTGATAAGCCTGTGTGGATCGGTGTACCATTTGCGGATACCGTGCCGCTCGGCATACGAGCGTGTCTTCTCCTCGTTCCGAGCCATCACGGCTTCTACGTGTGACCCTGGAACCTCGTTAAATGCAGGCCCGGATTTTTTCTCCGTGACCTCCCCGCAACCGATGAACCCCCAACTGATTTCCTTCATCATAACATCCGTTTTATGCAAAAGTAATAAAAACTCTCGTAATGCAACCATTCAAAACATATTTTATGAAACAGACATCATGCCGCCTGTCGGTCGTCTATGTTGATTTCTGCACATTCGGCTTTCCATGCTCCCCACGCCTACACCTTTTCGATTCCGCGCGCATCCCCATTAGTAGGTATTTTTTGGATGTGTCTCCGCAAATATATACTTATTGTTTGCATTTCTTTGTATCTTTGTCATTCAGTAAGAATGAAGGCATGAAATTATCGGAACTACATACAGGCGAAAGTGGAATAATCGTGAAGGTGAGCGGCCATGGTGGCTTTCGCAAACGTATTGTCGAGATGGGATTCATCAAGGGCAAGAAGGTCGAGGTATTGCTGAATGCACCCCTGAAAGACCCTGTGAAATACAAGGTCATGGGTTATGAGGTCAGCCTGAGACATAGTGAGGCTGAACTGATAGAAGTGATGACCAAGGAGGAAGCCCTGAAACTGAAGACTGCCGAGCAGCAATCCGCGGGTGGCGACACCAAGACACAGGCCCCTTCCGCACGGGTCGGCGAAACTTCGGCAGCGCTGGAATTGCAGTCTGCCTCCGAACTGAGCGACGCTCAGGTGAAAAGTGCTGCACTGGCCAAGCGCCGTAGCATCAGCGTGGCCTTGGTGGGCAATCCCAATTGCGGCAAGACTTCGTTGTTCAATTTTGTGTCGGGAGCTCACGAAAGCGTGGGCAATTATTCGGGTGTGACCGTGGATGCCAAGGAAGGACACATCTCTTGGAAAGGCTACCACATCAATCTGGTGGATCTCCCCGGCACCTATTCGCTGTCGGCCTACTCCCCAGAGGAACTCTATGTGAGAAAACAATTGACGGAGCAGACACCCGACGTGGTGATCAACGTCATCGACTCGTCTAACCTTGAACGCAGCCTCTACCTCACCACACAACTCATCGATATGCACGTTCGCATGGTTGTGGCACTCAATATGTTCGACGAGACGCGCCGACGGGGCGACCATGTAGACTTCGAAAAACTTTCCCAACTCTTTGGTGTACCCATGATGCCTACGGTTTTTAAATCGGGCGAGGGGGTGAAGGCCTTGCTCGACATGGTGATCAGAATCTATGAAGACACTGAAGACCGGGAACCACATTTCCGCCATATACACATCAACTACGGCCACGAGTTGGAAGACGGCATTACCTATATACAGGAACATCTGAAACAGGAAGAGCACCTGCGCGAACGTTTCTCCACCCGCTATCTGGCTATCAAATTGTTGGAAAACGACAAGGAGGTGGAAGACTATATACGTACCCTCCCCGATGCTGACAAGGTTTTTCGTCATCGCAACAAAACCGCGTCACGCGTGCTGGAGGAAACCAACATGGATACCGAGACGCTCATTATGGATTCCAAATACGGATTCATCAACGGCGCGCTCAAAGAAGCCAATTACCATACCGGAACAAACGAAGACACCTACAGGCTCACCCACTTGCTCGACCGCATGTTGACCCACAAGGTGGTGGGCTATCCTATCTTCATTCTCGTGCTGTGCATCATGTTTTTCTCCACCTTCATGCTCGGTGCCTATCCCATGGGGTGGATCGAGGCGGGAGTGGCATGGCTGGGCGACGTTGCGACCACACATCTGCCCCCCAGTCCGCTGCGGGCGATGCTCGTCGATGGTATACTCGGAGGCGTGGGTGCCGTCATCGTTTTCCTGCCACAAATTCTTATTCTCTATTTCTTCATCTCGTTCATGGAAGACTCCGGCTATATGTCGCGGGCAGCCTTTATCATGGATCGCCTGATGCACCGGATGGGCTTGCATGGCAAGTCTTTTATCCCGCTCATCATGGGATTTGGCTGCAACGTTCCGGCCATCATGGCCACGCGAACCATCGAGAGCCGGCGGTCGCGCTTGGTCACCATGCTCATTCTGCCAATGATGAGTTGCGAGGCGCGCATCCCCATCTATATCATGATTGTGGGGACATTCTTTGCCCTGAAGATGCAGTGGCTCGTCATGATGTCACTATATATAATAGGTATGCTGATGGCCGTTCTAATGAGCAAGTTGCTCACCACGGTAGTCATCAAGGGTGAGGACACTCCTTTTGTGATGGAGCTGCCGCCCTATAGGTTTCCCACGGCCAAGGCGTTGTTCCGCCACACTTGGGACAAGGGCAAGCACTATCTCAGGAAGATGGGTGGCATTATCCTCATTGCCAGCATCATTATCTGGGCACTGGGCTATTTTCCCCACAACGACACCCTGACCCGGCAAGAACAGCAGGAGCAGAGTTTCATCGGACGCATTGGCAAGGGGATCGAACCCGTGTTCAGACCTCAGGGTTTCAACTGGAAACTCGATGTTGGCCTTTTGGCCGGTGTGGGTGCCAAGGAAGTCGTGGCCTCCACACTGGGCGTCATCTACTCCAACGACGACAGCTTTGCTGACGGTGATGCGAATCCCAACGATGGCAAATACGACAGGTTGCGCAGTCAGATCACAGCCGACGTGGCCGAGTTGCACGGGGTGAGTTTTGTCGAAGCCGAACCCATAGCTGTTCTCACGTCGTATAGTTTCCTGCTTTTTGTACTGCTCTATTTCCCCTGTGTGGCTACCATTGCTGCCATCAAGGAGGAGAGCGGGTCGTGGAAATGGGCACTCTTTGCAGCCGGATATACCACCATCTTGGCCTGGGTGGTGTCGGCCGTATTCTTCCGGGTGGGCATGCTGTTTCTCTGATTATGACGCGCCGACCGACGCTGACTGTCAAGATAAGGTCACACAAAAGTGACCTTGGAAAGTTGGTGTTCTGGAAAATCAAATCTTCTTTTTTGTAAACAATTGTTCAAATCCGATGCATGGAAAGTGTGTCGGCTTTGCGATTACTGCTTTGTCACGGTGCCGATAAGCCTTCTCGGCACTGCGGATAGACGTTCGGCGCAGTGCGGTCAGGGCTTAATCGCAACGCCAAAAGATAGTAACCGCAACCTTGCAGACTGGGCAAGAACGACACAGTAGTCTTGTTTAGTTGTATATGCCTGGTAATCAGAAAATTACGAAGAACTCCGAAATTTTGCCTATTTCGAAACTTCTCTTTTCTTTTTTCAAATACGAGCGGCATTTGAAGGCTTTTGTCAAGTTATTTCGAAAAATAAGGCATGGTGAGTAGCAGATGTATCTTGGGACATGTGCAGAATGACCAAGATGAAAGCAAAAACATGGAAATGTAAAACACTCGTTGTATTTTTTCGAAGTATTGCTTTCAATTCAGAAATAAAATTTATAACTTTGCTGATATGTTTATGGTGGGAAACTGTAACATTGACTCAAGCAAAGTATAGAAAGTATAAAGCATAACACCATGGTGAAGATAACAAAAGAAGCTGCCCTCGAATATCATGAGCAGGGCAGACCCGGTAAAATCGAAGTAAAACCAACCAAACCCTATAGAACACAAGCTGACCTGAGCCTGGCCTATTCTCCGGGAGTGGCTTACCCCTGCCTTGAGATTCAGCAAGACCCGGACAATGTATATAGATACACCAACAAGGGTAACCTGGTGGCTGTGATTTCCAATGGAACTGCTGTGCTCGGTCTGGGCAACATTGGAGCCATGAGTGGCAAACCCGTGATGGAGGGCAAGGGATTGTTGTTCAAGATCTATGGGGGTATCGATGTGTTTGACGTCGAGATAGACGAAAGCGATCCCGAAAAATTTTGCGAGACCGTGGAGCGCATTGCGCCCTCGTTTGGCGGTATCAACCTTGAGGATATCAAGGCCCCGGAATGCTTCTATATAGAGGAACGCCTGAAAAAGAGCCTCGACATACCCGTGATGCACGATGACCAGCATGGCACGGCCATCATTTCGGCAGCCGGCCTGAAGAATGCGCTTGAGGTTGCCGGTAAGGATATCACCCAAGTGAAGGTTGTGGTCAACGGTGCCGGTGCGGCTGCCATTAGCTGTACCAAGTTGTATGTGGCACTTGGTGTAAAGGTGGAAAATGTGGTGATGCTCGACTCCAAGGGCGTGATCACCACCGATCGACCAAGCCTGACGGAACAGAAGAAACTGTTTGCCACCGATCGCCGCGATGTTCGCACGCTTGAGGAGGCTATCAGGGGCGCCGATGTGTTTGTGGGACTTTCCAAGGGCAATATCCTCACGCAGGATATGGTACGCTCTATGGCCGACAGCCCTATCGTGTTTGCCTTGGCCAACCCCATTCCCGAGATAAGCTATGAGGACGCGGTGGCCAGCCGCCCCGACGTGCTGATGGCAACGGGACGCTCCGACTATCCCAACCAAATCAACAATGTGATAGGCTTTCCGTTCATTTTCCGAGGGGCGTTGGATGTTCACGCCCGCGCCATCAATGAGGAGATGAAGCTGGCCGCCGTGCATGCCATTGCAGAATTGGCCAAGCAGCGTATTCCTGACATTGTGAACGAGGTGTATCATGTGAACGACCTGACGTTTGGCCCCAACTATTTTATCCCGAAACCTGTTGACCCACGCCTCCTCACCGAGGTGTCGGCAGCTGTGGCCAAGGCCGCGATGGACAGTGGGGTGGCTCGCACACCCATCAGCGACTGGGAGGCCTATAAGAACCGTTTGCGCCAGATGCTTGGTCAGGAAACCAAACTGACACGGACGCTCCACGCCACTGCGGCCATGCATCCCCAACGCGTGGTGTTTGCCGAGGGTGGTCACCCCACGATGATGAAGGCAGCCGTCCAAGCCCGTCAGGAGGGGTTTTGCAAGCCCATCTTATTGGGTAACCCTGACCGCCTGAACCGTATCGCCACCCGACTCAAGTTGGATCTTACGGGTGTTGAAATCATAGATATGCGTGCCGACAAGGAGCAGGGTCGTCGCGCTACGTATGCCAAGCACCTGGCAGAAAAACTGGCACGGCAGGGCTATACCTTCGAAGAGGCATACGACAAGATGTATGAACGCAACTATTTCGGTATGTCGATGGTGGAACACGATGATGCCGACGCCTTTATCACTGGACTGTACACCAAATACAGCAACACCATCAAGGTGGCCAAGGAGGTGATTGGTGTTCGCCCGGAATATGGCACGTTTGGCACCATGCACATTTTGAATACCAAGAAGGGTGTGTTCTTCCTGGCCGACACGTTGATCAATCGTCATCCCGATCAGGATGTGCTGTTCGATATAGCCCGCCTGTCGGCTCACACGGTGAGGTTCTTCAACACCGAACCGGCCATTGCCATGATCAGCTATTCCAATTTTGGAACCGACAATACTGGTTCCCCGCTGGCCGTGCACCATGCTGTGGAACGCATGCAGGAGAGGTATCCCAACCTGGCGATAGACGGCGAAATGCAGGTGAACTTTGCGCTGGACAGAGAGTTGCGCGATGATAAGTTCCCCTTTACGCGGCTGAAAGGCAAAAACGTCAACACTTTGGTCTTCCCAAATATGAGTTCGGCTAACGGCAGTTACAAGTTGCTGCAAGGCCTCGATCCGGACGTGGAAATCATAGGTCCCATCCAAATGGGTCTGAATAAAGCGATTCACTTTACGGATTTCGAAGCCAGCGTGCGTAGTGTGGTCAATGTAACGGCTGTGGCTGTGATTGATGCCTATGTGGAGAAGATGAAGAACGCGAAGAAATAAAGTGCCCTGCATGAATCTCTTGAAAGCGTATTACATCTTATGAAAACCATTCGCACACCTCTTACCAACAGGCAATACCTGTTGCCGTTCGTTCTTGTCACATCGCTGTTCTTCCTTTGGGGCTTTGCCCGCGCCATTCTCGACGTGCTGAACAAGCATTTCCAAAATGCACTCGACATAACGATCACGCAGTCATCGCTCATTCAGGTAACCACTTACTTGGGATATTTCATCATGGCCATTCCGGCTGGATGGTTTATCAACCGACGTGGCTATCGCATGGGTGTGGTGTTCGGACTGACACTCTTTGGCATAGGGGCGTTGCTGTTCATACCCGGCGCCGAGGCCGGAACGTTCTATGCCTATCTCGGTGCATTGTTCATCATAGGTTGCGGATTAGTGTTCCTGGAGACGGCGGCCAATCCCTATGTCACGGAGTTGGGCGACCCGTCGAGTTCCACCAGCCGTCTGAACTTCTCGCAGTCGTTCAACGGTTTGGGCTCGCTCTCGGCCACATTTATTGTGGGACAGTTCCTGTTCAATGGCACGGAGAGTGGAGGAAATGTTGTGATTCCCTATACCGTGCTGGGTGTGTTGGTGCTGGGCATTGCCGTGGTATTCTCCCGTGTGAACCTTCCTGAAATCCAACATCGGGAAACGGAGGAGGATCGCAATCAGGGCACACGTATCATGAAACTGTTCCGCCATCACCCCATGTTTGTCTTTGGGCTTTTGGCGCTGTTGGCCTATGAGGTTGCGGAGATTTCCATCAACAGCTATTTCATCAACTATGTCACGGGAAAGGGCTGGATGAGCGACAACACGGCGTCGATTGTGCTGACCGTAGCCTTGGCGCTGTTTATGCTGGGGCGGTTTGTTGGCAGCTGGATCATGCGATGGGTGAAGGCTGAGCGCATGTTGTTTTATTGTGCCATTGGCAGCGTTGTGAGTGTCGGGTTGGTTATGCTCAACTTCGGTGTTATCTCCATGATAGCCCTGATTTGCAACTACGCCTTCGAGGCTATCATGTTTCCCACGATTTTTTCGCTGTCGCTTCATGGGCTGGGCAACCTCACCAAGAGTGCATCCTCGCTGCTGATGATGACGCCTATCGGGGGATGTGGCTTCCTGCTGATGGGGCTCATAGCTGATGCCACCCACATGATGAGTATGCCATTCATCATTCCGTTCCTTGGATTTTTTGTGGTGCTGCTGTTTGCTTCGGAGCTGACCAGAAAAGGCAAGGGTACTGTATTGACATTGTAGAATTGATAGTAAAAGTTTCATAGGTATTGTTTTTTCGTAGATTATTCTTTGTAATAGTATTGGTGGTAGGAGTGTGCAATATGTTGCAAGCCCGCCACCTGACCGGTCATGTGCTTGATGCGAAGACCAATGAGATGTTGCCCGGCGTTACGGTAGAATTACTTTCAGCTGCCGACAGTAGTCTTGTGCGGGCTACGGTGACGGAGGAGCATAGTTTTTGGGGACAACAAATCGTCAAGTATGAAATCGATGTAGAGAACCATACGAGTTATATTCTGCGTTTCTCGATGCTGGGCTACAAAACCGTTTATAAGAATGTAGACGTGGAAATGGCCGACCGTGTGAACGAACAGTATGTTGAATTTGTGAAGATGGAGGAGGATTCCAAGCTTCTGGACGAAGTGGTGGTGAAGGCTACGAAGATAAAAATGGTGATGCGGGGCGACACGTTGGTCTATGATGCCACTGCATTTAAGCTGAGCGAAGGCTCCATGCTCGATGCGCTGATTCGGCAGTTGCCGGGTGCAACGCTCGAGGACGGAGTGATCAAGGTGAATGGACGCGCAGTGAGCTCGCTGCTTGTGGATGGTCGCGACTTTTTTAAGGGTGACGCCAAGAAGGCCTTGGAAAACCTTCCGGCCTACACGGTGGACAAAGTGAAGGTGTACGACAAGCGTGGCAAGGAAAGCCGATTGATGGGTCGCGATATGAATGACCGCGAATATGTGCTCGATGTGGGATTGAAAAAGCAATACCAGCACGGCATGATGAGCAACTTGGATCTTGCCATCGGTACGGATAGCCGATATAGTAGTCGACTGTTTGCGATGGGATATAGCAAACATTCGCGGCTGTCGCTTACCGGAGCGATGGACAATGTGAATGCGTATGGGATGCCTGGAGCCGGCCGAGGAATGAGAGCCATGCCTACGGCTGGTGGTGGACTCACTTCCACGAAGGAGGCTGGACTGAACTATCGCTATGACGGCAAGAGTGAAGACGACTATTTTGACACCCGTATGGACTTACGACATTCGGACAATGAGACGCAAACGCGTACTACGTCGCAAACGTTTCTGACGGGCGGCGACTATTACGGGCTAAGCAGAAACAGCAACAGAAGGAAGAATACGACGTGGTCTGGACGTGGCTCATTTGGCCTGCATCCCGGGAAACACATGCTCGATGGAAACCTGAGTGCCAACTATTCCAAGAGCGAGGGGTGGGGGAGCAACCTGTCGGGACGCTTCAATGCCAATCCCTCTGGCAGCAGGACGCTCGACAGTCTGTTTCTGCCTATGGCCGGGAAGAAGCTGTTGGCCATGACGATAAACCGCGTACGCAATGACAACAAAGACAATGGAGAGAATCTCGGGTATTCGCTTGATCTGAATGAACGTATGAGTTTTGGGACGGGCGAAAGCTGGCATAATATGCTTTCGGCCTCGGCCTCGTTCGACTATGGGCGTTCGAAAAACTACCGATATGCCCTCAATCAGATTGATTATCTTGCCAACAACCCCTCCTCGGATCACCGTAACCAATACTCCACCACGCCCAACCACGACTATACGATCAATGCCAATGTGGATTATACACGATTGTTTGAATGTGATTCGAACCAGGTGGCTACACTGTTCTTCCGTCCGGGTTATCAGTTCAGTCAGCGTTACAGCGACACGGACTATTCGCTCTACCGCCTCGACCAACTTGAAGACTATACCGATGAAGCTTACACCTTGGGTGTGTTGCCGTCCACACGCGATGCGCTGATGCGGGTGAGGGACGGCGACAACAGCTATCGTAACAGGGAACGCACAGTTTCGCACACGGGAACCATGAACGTGTCGTATACTCATGGAGACGGAACACGCATGCCAAGATATGCGATCGATATTACCCTTCCGCTCGAATCGCGTTATGAGAAGATAGACTATTATCGTACGAAAAGCTACACTAAAGACCGAACGACACTCTATTTCAATCCGTCGTTGCGGGCCAACTATCAGTTCAACGACTCGACGGGCACCCGCATCGTGTCGTTTGGCTATAACACCAACCAGAGCCAACCCTCACTCACGTCTCTGCTCGATATACGCGATGATGCCGACCCGCTCGTCGTGACGCTGGGAAACCCTAATTTAAAGAGGTCAAGGAGTCATTTGGTCAATATCCTGGGTGGAGTGTTTCACATGGCCACGCAGCGTAATGTGATGGTCGGACTCAACTATCAGGTCATGCAAAATGCCATCGCCACATCAACATTGTACGACAAAGAGACGGGAAAGACAACGACGCAGCAAGTGAATGTGAATGGCAACTGGAGCATGGGAGGAAACGTGAGCTTGGACTGTCCGATTGACAAAAAGCGGCGGTGGACCTTTCAGGGAGGTCTCTTGGGTAATTACAGCGATAACGTGGACCTTACCACGGTGGAGGGTTCGCAGTCGGTGCGTAGCAAGGTGCACAACTGGAACGTGACAAACCAGATGTCGCTGCAATATCAGTTGGGACAGAAACTGCGTAGCTATGTTAGGTCTAACGTCACTTATCAGCGTGCCACCAGTGACCGTAAAGGTTTTCAGACAGTGAGCGCATGGAACTATAATGTGACTCTTGGCGGAGAAGTTCAACTGCCCTGGGATTTCGAACTGTCTACTGACATCACTGACTACAACCGCAGTGGTTACAATGATGAACAGATGAACACCAGTGAAATGGTGTGGAACGCTCGTCTTTCCAAGAATTTCATGAAGAAAAAACTGGTTGTCTCGCTCGATGCGTTTGATATATTGGGAAATCTGAACAGTACCTCCTTCACGCTCGACACGCAGGGTCGCACCGAAACTTGGACCAACGGCCTCACTCGTTACCTCATGCTCCATGCAGCTTACAAGTTCACGTTGGGCATGAAAAGGCAGGGGATGGGTGGCATGCGGTTTTAAAATAGAAAATGTAAAACCCATGTTACAAAATGATAGGGATAAAGCGATAGTAGTTTGCTAATTAACCTTTTTAACCACCATGTAACATTAAATAATGCATTTCACCTTTGAAGTAAGGAAATAAAATGCTATTTTTGCAAAAAGATAGTAATTAGGATTATTCATTTTTAAACATTATAAAATGGCAGTTAGTTATAAAGATTTAGGTCTCGTTAATACAAGAGACATGTTCAAACGTGCTGTAAGTGGCGGTTATGCCATTCCGGCATTCAATTTCAACAACCTCGAACAGCTTCAGGCCATCATTACCGCTTCTTCAGAATTGAAGTCTCCGGTGATTCTCCAAGTGTCCAAGGGCGCTCGCAACTATGCTAACGCTACGTTGCTCCGCTATATGGCCGAGGGTGCTGTGGAATACGCCAAGGAGCTTGGCTGTAAGCATCCTGAGATTGTACTTCACCTTGACCATGGTGACAGTTTCGAGCTGTGCAAGGACTGTGTGGATATGGGCTTTTCTTCAGTCATGATCGATGGTTCCTCTCTTCCCTATGAGGAGAATGTCGAATTAGCCAAGAAGGTTGTGGACTACGCTCACAAGTACGATGTGACGGTTGAGGCTGAACTTGGTGTACTCGCCGGCGTAGAAGACGACGTGGTGGCTGAGGAGTCTCACTATACCAAGCCTGAAGAGGTTATCGACTTCTCCAAGCGCACAGGCTGTGACTCGCTGGCTATCTCGATTGGTACCAGCCACGGTGCCTACAAGTTTACACCGGAGCAGTGCACACGCGACCCGAAGACAGGACGCCTTGTTCCTCCACCATTGGCATTTGATATCTTGGCTGAGATAGAGAAGAAACTTCCTGGTTTCCCCATTGTGCTTCACGGTTCTTCTTCCGTACCACAGGAATATGTTGACATCATCAACAAGTTCGGTGGCCACTTGCCTAATGCTGTGGGAATCCCCGAGGAACAGCTTCGTCAGGCTGCCAAGAGCGCAGTTTGCAAGGTTAACATCGACTCAGACTCTCGCTTGGCCTACACAGCAGGTGTTCGTGAGACATTGTCAGAGCATCCCGAATACTTCGATCCTCGCCAGTATGGCAAGGTAGCACGTAACTACATGATCGACCTCTACAAGAGCAAGATTACCAACGTGCTTGGCAGTAACAACAAGTTGGCTCAGCTCGACTAATGAGTTGGTGCTTTGCGTGGCATAATGTTCACGCAAAGTTTATCATAATTAAAAAGAAAAAGGCAGGTTCGATGATGATTCGAACCTGCCTTTTTAAGATCTGGGTTGTGTCGCAGGATTAATCCACCGGTATGGCTTCTATGGTTCTTATGCTACCCGTGAGCGGATCGAGAATAATCCTGGAAGAGTTTTTCCTGCCAAACAAATCGCCACTAAGCGACTCCACTGTGCCAAACTGTGGGGCGGAAAGTTCGTATGTCCCTATGGTTTGATTGTCGCAGTGTACGGTCATGGTAATTTTTCCAGGCTGACTTACGCGTAGCCCGATATCGTTTTTATCTTCCTTTTTGTTCGCAGGAGCTGGTTGCTGGGTAGCTGCGGTGTGATGGTCTTCCACGTTGATATAATAGGGAACACCAGACAAGTCATCCTTGTCTACAAGTCCAAGATGTTTGGAAAGGCGAAAAAGTACCTCCTGTCCTTCTGTGGTGGGTAGGAAATCAATAGTTGTCCATGTGGTGTCTCGGGTCACAACACCTTCGAAGAGTTGCGAGAGCCCTTGCTCCTGCCTGTCGAGATTGGCGAGCATCATGCGAAGCTGGGCTCCATCTTTAGGCATGAAGTCAGCCTCGCCTCGGCTGAGCTGGTTGCGGCTGTCACGTATGTCGTATATCTCGCGAGCTGTCAGTTCAGCCATCTTGGCATTACTGCCGGCATTAAGAATCTCCTCCGACATTAAGTCTTTTGGATTGATAGGCCGAGGACGTGGAGCTGGAGTGAAGGTGGGTGTGACCACCTCCATGGGCTGAGCATCTGCGTTGATGGCTAACAACTGTCCGTTGTCACCACGGGTTACCTTATTGATACTACGCTTCTTCTCTATGATGAGTTGAAAATGCTTGGCTGTGTCGGGTACGGCAAGTTGCGTCATATCCATCCCGATAAGCCGGTAAGTTACAGTGGCCTCCTGTTGCACGTTCTTCTTAAGATAGCGAGGGGCATACGTTGCAAGCCTTCCGGGTGTGTATTGTGTCTTTTCCACCTTGATTGTGAAACGTGCCACAGCCTTTGGAAGATAGTAGGAGGTGCCCTCCACAGACTGTGCCGAGGCAAACAGGGGGATGAAAAGGAGAGAGAAGAGAACTTCCCACGCCTTTGCATGGAAGTGTTTGTTAAGATAATGTCGTGAGAAAATGTAGTTCTTTGTTGTCGTTGTGGTCATCATCATTTCTAATTACTGACTTATTATTTCCGAATTGAACACGCATAATACCCGGTCTCTGCGGTCTCTTAATCTTCCATTTGCATAAAGGCCTTGGGCAGGAACCTAATAATGTCGCCGGCTACAAGACTCTCCTTGCCCACCTGTTTGGCAGCAATGTCTCCTGCCAAGCCATGCAGATACATGCCCAGCATGCAGGCTTCGGCACGCTCATATCCACGTGCAAGCAGAGCCGCAAGTATCCCGGTGAGCACGTCGCCGCTACCGGCAGTGGCCATTCCGCTGTTGCCCGACGAGTTGAACACCACGTGGCCATCGGGCATGCAAAGTGCCGAGTGGTGTCCTTTCAATATGACATAGCCTTGCAAGCGTTCCGCAAGTTGCAATGCGCGTGTCAGGCGATCGTAATCGTTGTTGCTCACACTACCCACGAGTCGGTCGAATTCCTTGGGATGTGGGGTCAGGATAATGCCTTTGGGGAGTTGTTGCAACCAAGCCTGGTGGTTGGCAAGAATATTGATGGCATCGGCATCTACCACGACAGGGCACTGTGTGCGTCGTATCTGTCCGATAAGGGCGATGCTCGTGTTCTCGTTTCTGCCCAAGCCAGGTCCAATGGCTACTGCATCAAATCCGTCGGTGTCTACACTTTCAGAGAAGTATGTTTCCTCATGATCCATTTGCATGATGGCTTCGGGAACAGCCGTCTGCATAATGCTGTAGTTGCGCTTGGGGGTATGAGTGGTAACTTTACCGGCTCCGGCTCTCAGACATCCCCGGGTTGCCAGTATGGCTGCCCCGGCCATGCCATAACTTCCGGCAATGATAAGGGCATGTCCCATGGTTCCTTTGTGTGCAAAGTCATTGCGTTGACGGAGCCGTGGGCGTAGCTCATGCTCTTCTATAATTCGATATGCTGTTTCTGTGTTGCGTATATATTCGGGACTGAGCCTGATGTCGAGTACACGCAATCGGCCAATGTATTGTTGGCAATCGGCAAACATCATCGACAGCTTGAGCTGCTGTAGGGTAAGTGTGAGGTTGGCTCGAATGATGTTAGGCCGAATGTTGTAGCTGTTGTCCTCGCACATCAGTCCGGAGGGAATGTCAATGCTTACCACCTTCGCCGGACTTTGATTAATATATTTCACGAGGGATGCAAACCCTCCCATGAGGGGCTTATTGATGCCCGAACCGAACAGACTGTCAATGATGAGCGTAGCCGGCGTAAGCTCGGGAGGGTCGAAGTCGAGGGTGACCTCCGTGAACTTGCTCACCTTTTTGCAGTTGATGATACGTTGGCGGTTTGTTGCACACTCCTCCGAAAGTTTGTTGTGAATGTTGAAAAGATAAACACTGACCTGATAATCGGCCTCGGCCAGTATGCGAGCAACGGCCAAACCGTCGCCTCCGTTGTTGCCCGGCCCTGCAAATACGACTACGGGAGTGTGCTCGATCCATTCCTCCATAATGGCATGGGCAATGGCCTTGGCGGCACGCTCCATGAGGTCGATGGCCTTGATGGGCTCGTGCTCTATCGTATATTTGTCAAGCTCCCGAATCTGAGCTGTATTGAGTATCTTCATAACCCTGCAAAGATAAACAAAAGATTGCAGAATGGTGGGCGGCATTTAAATAATTTTACAAAGAATCATAAATTCTTTTACAGGCGCCATCCTTTGTCATTACTTTTTAGTATTTTTGCATCAACTTATAAATGATATGCTATGAGTGTAGTCAAAATCAAGGATAAGTCGTTCAGGACGTTTATCCCAGAGGAGGAAATCCTAAGGCGCGTGAAGGCTGTGGCAGACAGGATCAATAAGGATATGGACGGCAAGAACCCCCTGTTCCTTTCCGTGCTCAACGGCTCGTTTATGTTTGCGGCCGACCTGATGCGTTATGTCACCATACCTTGTGAAATCTCTTTTGTGAAACTGGCCTCATATCAGGGGACGGCATCTACCGGTGTGGTGAAGGAAATTTTTGGTATCAACGAAGATCTGCAGGGCCGTACTGTAATCATTGTAGAAGATATTGTTGATACGGGATTCACCATGAAACGCATGTTGGAATCGCTTGGCACGCGTGGCCCGAAATCGTTGCATGTTTGTACGCTGCTCCTCAAGCCGGACAAGTTGCAGGTGCCCTTGAACATTGAATATGTCGCTATGGAAATTCCCAACGACTTTATTGTTGGCTATGGACTTGATTATGACCAGCAAGGACGCAACTTGAGAGATATCTATACGTTGGCGGAATGAACATCCCCTTAGCATCCAGACATTAATTACATTTACAACAATGAAGAATATAGTGATTTTCGGTGCTCCTGGTTCAGGCAAGGGCACCCAGAGTGACAAGATGATTGCCAAGTACGGATTCGAACACATTTCTACGGGTGACGTACTGCGTAGCGAGATTAAGAACGGCACAGAACTGGGCAAAACAGCCAAGAAATATATCGACAACGGGCAACTTATTCCCGATGATTTGATGATAGACATCCTGGCAAGTGTATATGATAGTTTTGGCAAAGAGCACAAGGGTGTGATCTTTGATGGATTTCCCCGTACCATTCCTCAAGCCGAGGCGCTGAAGAAGATGCTGGCTGAGCGCGGTCATAAGGTTGCATCGATGATCGAACTTGATGTCCCCGAGGATGAGCTGATGAAGCGACTGTTGCAGCGTGGACAGCAGAGTGGGCGCAGTGACGATAACGAGGAGACCATCAAGAAGCGTCTGTCCGTGTATCATAACCAGACCTCCCCACTCATCGATTGGTATGAAAAAGAGGGAATCCACCATCATATCAATGGATTTGGCGAGCTTGACCGCATTTTTGCAGACATTAGTGCTGTTATCGACGCCTTGTAAACATTGAAACTTGACCTTTGAACAGTTCAATGTGTAAGCATCAAACATGAGATAAAATGGAAAGTAATTTTGTAGACTACGTCAAGATTATATGCCGCTCGGGTAAGGGCGGCCGTGGCTCCATGCACCTGTGCCGACTCAAATACCAGCCCAACGGTGGACCCGATGGCGGCGATGGCGGCAAGGGGGGGGATATAATCCTTCGCGGCAACCATAATTACTGGACATTGCTACACTTGAGATATCAAAGGCATATATTTGCAGAGCACGGCGGAAACGGTGCCAGATCCAAGCGTAGCGGAGCCAACGGCAAGGACGTATATATAGATGTGCCTTGCGGTACGGTGGTCTATGATGCTGAGAATGGCAAGTATGTCTGTGATGTGTCGTATCATGGACAAGAAGTCGTGCTGCTGAAAGGTGGTCGCGGTGGATTGGGAAACTATCGTTTCCGAAGCGCCACACGTCAAGCTCCACGTTATGCCCAACCGGGCGAACCGTTGCAGGAAATGACCGTTATCCTTGAGTTGAAACTGCTTGCCGATGTTGGTTTGGTGGGCTTCCCCAATGCGGGCAAGTCAACATTGCTCACGGCCTTGTCGAGCGCAAGACCCAAAATAGCCAATTATCCCTTTACCACGCTCGAACCATCGCTCGGCATTGTGAGCTATCGCGACAACCAGTCGTTTGTGATGGCCGACATTCCTGGTATTATCGAAGGAGCAAGTGAGGGCAAAGGGCTTGGCCTGAGATTTCTCCGGCACATAGAGCGCAACTCGCTGTTGCTCTTTATGGTGCCCGGGGACAGTGAGGATTCCCAACACGACATTATGCGCGACTACGACATACTGCTTGATGAAATCAGGAAGTTCAATCCCGAATTGCTCGACAAGCAGCGCGTCTTGGCCATTACCAAGAGCGATTTGCTTGATGAGGATTTGATCGAGATGCTCCGCGAGACACTGCCTACGGATTTGCCTGTGGTATTTATCTCGTCGGTGACGGGCTATGGTCTGGACGAACTGAAGGATGTGTTGTGGAATAAGCTCAACAGCGAAAGCAATAAACTTCAGGATGTTGTTGGCGAAGACACAATTGTACACCGGGATAAGGATTGGGCTTTGTTCCAAGCGGAAATGCGAGCTGAGGGAGCCGACGATGTGATCGAAGTACCCGAGGAGGACATTATAGATGTTGATGAGGACGATTTAGAGGATATAGACGAACTCAATGATTATGAGTACGTAGATCCCAATGAGCTTCCATGAAGCCAAGTCTAACCTATTATCCTATAGCCGATGGTGTGACGGCTTTCTCTACAACTCGTCATGGTGGGTCAAGCCAAGGCAATTACGCCAGTATGAATATCAATTCCCATTGTGGCGACAGCCTCGAGACAGTTGCTGCCAACCGAAGGACGCTGGCCGCGGAATTGAAGATCGAAGAGCAGCGCATCATGGTACCGCATCAGGTACATGGCACGGTCTGCAAGGAGATAACCGAAGATTTTTTCGTCCTCTTGCAGTCCGGACAGTGCGAATTCCTTGATGGGATAGATGCTGTCATGACACGTTGCACTAACCTGTGCATAGGGGTTTCCACGGCCGACTGCATTCCGATTTTATTATACGACAGCCGAAATCATGCGGCGGCAGCAGTCCATGCCGGCTGGCGAGGTACTGTGAGTTACATAGCCCGCAAGGTCGTCGAGGCGATGGTCAGCACTTTCGGATCACGTCCGGAGGATATCTTGGCCGTGATTGGTCCGGGCATTTCGCTTAGGAATTTCGAGGTGGGTCAAGAAGTCTACGATGCCTTTGCTGCATCCGGACACGACATGACTGCAATAGCTGCAAAGTATGCGAAATGGCACCTGAACCTCCCCTTGTCGAACAAGTTGCAGCTGGAAGCTGCCGGACTCAAGTCGGGCAACATCACTACAACCGACATCTGCACATACGATGCGGTGGACGACTATTTCTCCGCCCGGAGGCTGGGTGTTGCTTCCGGCAGAATTTACACGGGAATTGTTCTCCGATAATTATGCGGGATGAACAGTCGTTGTGTATTCCTTAGTTGATTGAAATATGAAACCAACCCTTAAAATATATTTAACAGTTTTGTTTTTGGCTGTGGCAACATCTTTGTCTGCCCAACAAATGGTGTTGTTCACTCCTGCCGAACAACAGCAAGTCAGCATCACCACCCCAGGAATCTTTGTCAAGGGCAGTAGTTTTACGATCGATTTCGAAGGACTGAGCGATGCCGATTATTCCTTTCCGCTGCCAGTTGGCAAGGCTGTGGTGACCAATGGGCGTGCCCTTGAAATTACGACAGTCAAGGGAGATGCGGTGAAAGCCATGTTTGATGGTGCCGTGCGCATGTCACGTAAAAGTCCTCAGTATGGCAATATTGTGATACTCCGCCACGACAATGGACTGGAAACAATATATGCCAACAATGCAGAGAATCTTGTCAAGGTGGGTCAGCGCGTGAAAGCCGGACAAACCGTAGCCATTGTAGGAGGTGAGAAGGGTAAATATTCCTGTCTGTTTGCGTTCATGGTCAATGGCGGATGGATCAACCCCTCTATCATTGTTGATCCCGGAAGTCATCGCTTGCGCAACGCCGCTATTCAGTGCCGCAGGGTGGGCAGCCATGTCAATGTGTCGGCAGTGAAGGTTGGACATCCACGCGCAAACAGCTTGGATCCCGATGATTTCAAAAAGGATCCCTTTGCCGACAAGTCTTCCGTCAAACTCAATCTTGGGCATATCTCGAAGGCCCATTGGGCTTATCCGCTACCCGGGGGGCATGTCATCAGTCCCTATGGCGGCAGACGCAGACATTCGGGAGTGGACATCAAGACCAAGCCCAATGACAAAATTGTTGCGGCATTCGATGGCGTTGTGACCAAGTCATCACCGTTCTCCGGCTATGGCAACTGCATTGTCATACGCCACGCCTATGGCTTTGAGACGCTGTACAGCCATCAAAGCAAGAACTTGGTGCGCGTGGGGCAGAAAGTAAAGGCCGGTGAGGTGATTGGGCTAACCGGAAGAACGGGGCGTGCCACCACGGAGCATTTACACTTCGAGGTGAAATTCCGTGGACGGCGACTTAATCCCGCTGTGCTCTTCGACCACGGCCGCCGTGCCCTGAAAAACATCACGCTCACGCTCACCAAGTCCGGGGGTGTCAAATAAGAATTGCCGAACAAGTCTTTGCAGCGTGCCAACCTGCTGGCGGTATTCCTTATTTTTTTTGCGACTTCCTGTTTGCGCGCTGTTTTCTGTACTTCGCTTTTTGCATGGCGGAACCCGAACCATGAGCACCGGTAATATATTTCTTTTTCCTGGCCTTGGTCTTCACCTTGTTGTCTTCGGGAGCCTCCTTGGGCGCACCCTTGAAGGTGATACCCTGCTCTAATATCTTATCAAAATCGTCCATAATCAAAGGGGTAAAGGCGGATTAGTGGTGGAACAGTCTAACGCCCGTGAATGCCATCGCGATGCCGTATTTGTCGCAGGTGGAGATCACATGGTCGTCGCGGATGCTGCCCCCGGCCTGTGCGATGAACTCCACGCCGCTCTTGTGGGCGCGCTCAATATTATCGCCGAAGGGGAAGAATGCGTCCGATCCGAGAGCCACCTTGGTATTCTGTGCGATCCACTCTTTTTGCTCCTCGCGTGTGAAGGGTTCCGGTCTCTCGGTGAAGAACTGCTGCCATGCCCCGTCGCGCAGCACGTCGTCGGCCTCTTCTGACAGATAGATGTTGATGGTGTTGTCGCGGTCGGCACGCCGTATTTTTTCCTTGAAGGGCAGGTTCAGCACCTTCGGACTCTGGCGCATCCACCATTCGTCAGCCTTGCTGCCGGCCAGACGGGTGCAATGTATGCGGCTCTGCTGTCCGGCTCCGATGCCAATGGCCTGACCGTCTTTCACATAGCACACACTGTTGCTCTGTGTGTATTTCAGGGTGATGAGCGCTATCTTCAGGTCGCGCAATGCCTCGGGAGTAAAGTCTTTGTTCTGCGTGGGAATGTTTTCAAACAAGGAGGGATCGTTGAGGTTAACCTCGTTGCGCCCCTGTTCGAATGTCACGCCGAACACCTGCTTGTGCTCCAAGGGTTCCGGCACATAGTTGGGGTCGATCGTGATGACGCAGTAGTTGCCCTTGCGCTTCTCCTTGAGTATTTTGAGTGCCTCGGTGGTGTAGCCGGGCGCAATCACGCCATCGCTCACCTCGCGCTTGATGAGGCGTGCCGTGGCCTCGTCGCAGGTGTCGCTCAGTGCGCAGAAGTCACCGTATGAGCACATTCGGTCGGCACCTCGGGCGCGGGCATACGCATTGGCCAATGGGGTGAGCTCAAAGTCTACGTCGTCTACAAAGTATATTTTCTTCAGGGTGTCGCTCAGCGGCAGTCCCACGGCAGCTCCGGCGGGCGATACGTGCTTGAAGCTGGCGGCGGCAGGTAGTCCTGTTGCGGCCTTGAGTTCCCTGACTAATTGCCAACTGTTGAGGGCGTCGAGAAAGTTAATATAGCCGGCGCGGCCGTTAATCACTTCCACGGGTAACTCTCCCTGCTCCATGTAGATGCGGGCAGGCTTCTGATTCGGATTGCATCCGTACTTGAGTGCGTATTCTTTCATAACTTATGATTTTTTAACCTATGGCAAAGGTAGCGAAAAAAATACAAAAACCGGAGTCTTTGCCACCCTTTTTGGCTAAAAGTTTGTCGTCGTGTTCGTTTTCGGTTTGGTGGTGCTTGGTTGTGCCTGGTAGACGCTGCCCGAAACATCCGTGGAAGACGGTTTCTCCAGACTACTTGTTATTTGTTTGAAAATATACAACAAAGGGCCTCTAATGCTTCGCGAATTTGAAAACGAAAAACATCTGCTCCGAAATACGCGAAAACTAACGTTGTTTTGTAACTTGCTGGCTTACATAGACTTGTGCGGATTTCATAATTTTGGCTTCGAATTTTCTTTCGATTTGTGTTGCGTTTAGGCCTTGATGGCATCGCCGTTAGGCTATTGTCGCCGTGCCAAAGGGGCCTTGCCGCATTGCCTCTACGCCCTAACCGTCGTGTCAATAACGTCTAATCGCAACGGTATTGGTTTGTTAAGATGGGTCGACAGAGTTTTTATTTACAAAAATAAGGAATTGATGATCCAGATCGCTAAAAAATGATGACCCGTTCATGGTGAAGTTTTCCTGACAAAATCAGAATATCTCCGTCAGCCCTTCCCATACTTGCGGCAAAGATTCGTAAACACCATGTTCGTTATCCTGTTATCAGGGAATCGCAACGTGGCATGGTTGCGCTTTTTGCGGGCAACGAATTTGGACAAGGAACTCGGTTGATGCAGAATGATTCCCTCTATAGTTTTGATATCTTTAAAAAACGTAAAATACAAAATTTTTGCTATCTACAGTTTGCAATTTATAAAATAATATACTAACTTTGCATAAGTAATATAAGCGACTCAAATACGTAGCAGATGGAAGCTTTTTTTCGCACTCACTCATATCTTGTAGACCATACGGATGCCCCGGTTCGGCGCACCCTGATGGACGAGATTGACTGGAATGACCGATTGATTGGCATCAAGGGCACGCGTGGTGTGGGGAAAACTACATTTCTGTTGCAGTATGCCAAGGAAAAGTTTGACAAGGACGATCGGCAGTGCCTCTATGTCAACATGAACAACTTCTACTTCCAGGGTCGTGGCATTTGTGATTTTGCGCGCGACTTCGTTTCGCAGGGCGGGCGGACGCTGCTCATTGACCAGGTTTTCAAGCAACCCATGTGGAGCGCAGAACTTAAACGGTGCTACAATGAGTTGCCGGAGCTGAAGATTGTGTTCACTGGATCGAGCGTGATGCGGCTGAATGAGGAAAATCCTGAGCTGAAGGGCATTGTGAAAAGCTATAACCTCAGGGGGCTGTCGTTCAGGGAATTTCTGAACTACAAGACCGGATTAGACTTCCAGCCCTACACACTTGGCGAAATACTGAATGGTCATGAACACATTGTGAAGAAGATATTGCCCCATGTCAGTCCGCTGAAATATTTCCAAGACTATCTACACCATGGGTTTTACCCGTTGTTTATGGAACAGCGTAACTTCTCGGAGAACCTGCTCAAGACCATGAACATGACGATCGAGGTGGACATCCTACTCATCAAGCAGATAGACCTGAAATATCTTACAAAGATTAAGAAGTTGTTTTATTTGCTTGCCGTGGAGGGCACCCACACACCTAATATCAGTCAGTTGGCTGAAGAAATCGACACCAGCCGTGCCACGGTGATGAAATACATTAAGTATTTGGCAGATGCACGCCTGATTAATATTATCTATGGCTATGGGAGGCGCTTCCCCAGAAAACCCTCGAAGGTTATGCTTCACAACCCCAATTTGATGTATGCCATCTATCCTATCCAGGTGGAATCGCAGGAGGTGATGGAGACGTTCTTTGTAAACAGTCTTTGGAAGGACCACAAGGTGAACGAGGGCAATGGTGCGCACACTTTCCTCATAGATGGAAGTCGCAAGTTCCGGATATGCGATGCTCATGAAGGAGTGAAGCAGCGGTTCAATAATGAAACGACCTACGCATTATACAATACGGAGATTGGACACGAAAATCATATTCCCTTGTGGCTATTTGGTTTCCTATATTAATATATTATACAAAAACAACAAGAACATTATAAACTTTATTATCTATTTAAAATGGCAAAAGAAAAAAAATTTACGACATGTGATGGTAATACCGCCGCAGCCCACATCAGCTATTTGTTTAGTGAGGTAGCCGCAATTTACCCCATCACACCGTCTTCCACCATGGCTGAGCACGTCGACGAGTGGTCTGCCAAAGGCCGTAAGAACTTGTTTGGCCAGGTTGTGTCTGTGCAGGAGATGCAGTCCGAAGCTGGCGCTGCCGGTGCTGTTCACGGCTCATTGCAGTCGGGCGCATTGACTACAACCTACACTGCTTCGCAAGGTTTGTTGCTCATGATTCCCAATATGTACAAGATTGCCGGTGAGTTGCTGCCCTGTGTATTCAATGTTTCTGCACGTACCTTAGCCACTCATGCACTGTCTATCTTCGGTGACCATCAGGATGTGATGGCCTGTCGCCAGACTGGCTTTGCCATGTTCTGCTCGGGCTCTGTACAGGAGGTGATGGATCTTTCGGCTGTTCCCTATCTGGCTACACTGAAGACCTCGGTGCCTTTCATCAACTTCTTCGATGGATTCCGTACTTCACATGAGTATCATAAAATTGAGGCCATCGATGAAGAGGCTCTGAAGAATATGATTGATATGAACGATGTGAAGCGTTTCCGCGACCGTGCACTTTCTCCACAACGCCCTGTGACACGTGGTACGGCCGAGAATCCAGAAACATTCTTTACACACCGCGAGGCCAGCAACGAATACTATGACAAGGTGCCGGAAGTGGTGGAGCGCTATCTTGGTGAAATTTCTAAGCTCACTGGACGTGAGTATCACCTCTTCAACTATTATGGAGCTGACGATGCTGAGAACGTTATCGTGCTCATGGGTTCGGCTACCGAGGCTGCCCGCGAGGCCATCGACTACCTGATGAAGCAAGGCAAGAAGGTGGGTATGGTTGCCGTACATCTCTATCGTCCGTTCTCTGTGGAGGCTATTCGCAAGGCTATCCCCGAGAGTGTGAAGCGCATTGCTGTGCTTGATCGTACCAAGGAACCGGGTGCAGAGGGCGAACCATTGTACCTTGACGTGAAATCGGCTCTTTATGATGATCCGCGCAAACCTCTTATCGTGGGTGGTCGCTATGGCTTGAGTTCGGCAG
>QWCK01000673.1_pt1 | contig 56897 bp, 47 predicted proteins | sample 1972571 | NCBI WGS metagenome assembly QWCK01 (sample SAMN09866710, study PRJNA288562) | Human gut metagenome isolate term2_stool, whole genome shotgun sequencing... | isolation source: gut | host: Homo sapiens | place: USA: California | reverse complement strand
GGAGAATATATCAATTCAAGAACTGGAAAGAAAAGAATAAAATAACAGTGGAAGTACAGAGAAAGGAAAGATGAATTACACACTTTTAAGGACACTACCATCGTTTATTTTTGTTTTAGAACTTTTGATATTCAGCCATAAAGCAACAAAAACAAACGAGATTTCCAACTTTTTAAAGCGGTTTCTTGTCCCATGCTCGTGCGCTTGCATGCAAAAATGAAGTTTGCCAAATGAAATCTATTATCTACTTTTGTAAAAACGAATTACTATAGCGGATTAATTGGTAAGCTTTCGCGATGCAAAAGCTTACCTTTTGCGATGCAAAAGCTAAGGTTTTGCGATGTGAAAGCTAAGCTTTTGATAACTGAAATCTATCTTTTTGAATATCAGTGCTTTATGTGGTAGGATGAAAAGGCTGGAGATGTAAATGTTTTTCCTTGTGGTTTGCCTCCTGTTTCCCGGATTTAGATTGTGTCTTCTCGCTGATATTGTATGCCTCTAAAATAATTCTTGAAGTATAAAAAAGTATTGCGCTTTGTTATTCGGCTTATTCGTATCGCATGGATTTGGCCGGATGAATATGACTGATTAAATAGCTTGGCGCAATGAGTACAAAAACACATATTAATAGGGTAACAATATTCAATCCGATAATCAGAATCGTGTTTATTTCGGTTGGAACCGTATCGACATAATATGTTTGGGGGTTGAGTCTTAAGAACTTGGTGTGTTCTTGAAAAAGTATCAATCCGATGCCCAAAAGGTTGCCAATTAGCAGTCCTTTCCCGATAACGAAAGTAGCAAACCATAAAAAGACGTGCCTTATTTGGCGGTTGTTTGCTCCGATGGCTTTCATGATGCCTATCATTTGTGTTCGTTCCAAGATGATGATCAGTAGTCCGGAAATCATGGTAACTCCTGCCACTGCCACCATCAAACCCAAGATAATCCAGACATTCAAGTCCATTAAGTCCAGCCATGAAAAGATTTGTGGGTTTTGTTCTATTACCGTTTCTGAAGAATAGGTGCTGCCATATTTATCCACCTTGTTCTTTACTTGGCTCAGTACGTTTATTGCCGTTTGCTCAAGTTGGTTGAAATCTTTTATTTGCAGTTCAACACCGGAGCACTGATCCGGTTCCCAGCCATTTAATTTGTTGGTGGTATATAAATCGGTCAAACAAATTTGCGAATCAAATTGTTTCAAGTTGGTTTCGTAGATGCCACAGATAGCGAACTTTCGCATTCTTACCCCTTGTTCGTTTACGAAGTAGGCGAAGATTTTATCTCCGACTTTCACGCTTAGTTTGTTGGCAATATTTTTTGAAATGAGTATTTTCTGCTGACTGTTCTTGTCGGAAAAGGTCGGAATACTGCCCGCCACCATGTTTTCATGGATGAATGTTGAGTCGAATTCCGGTCCAACTCCCTTTAGCGTTACACCGAGGAAGTCGTCATCGGTTTTCAATATCCCTTGACAGTAGGCAAATCGTTGCGTATGTTTCACGCCGTTTACTTTTTCTAAAGCACCCATTAAGCTGTCGCTGACTGCGATAGGGTAGTTCTCCGAGCTTTGCAACGACATGAAATCTGCAACAGTGATATGGCTTCCGAATCCGATGACTTTATTTCTAATGGTGTGTTTAAAGCCCAAGACCACACTTACCGACACAATCATTACGGCAAGTCCTACCGCTACACCAATCGTAGCGATGCGGATGGCTGGTTTGGACACCTTTCGCGCCTTGTCTTCATTTCGATAAATCTTTCCTGCGATGAATAAGGGAAAATTCATAATATCTTATTATTTCGATGAGTTCGCGTCAATCGCTCTTTTCGCGATGAGCATCCTTTCTTATCTGATGATGCAAAGATAGAGTTTTTTTTTATTTTATATGCAAAAAACAACGCTAAACCCATACTTTTTTATTACATTTGCATAATGATTATTTATATTTCGCAAGAAATTACGATGGTGGATAAAATTAAAAAAATTGAAGTATGAGAAGTAAGACAAGTTCTTGGTTTGAAACCAAAGTTCGTTACGATAAGATTATGGAAGACGGTCAGAATAAAAAAGTGCTTGAAGCTTATACCGTGGATGCCTTGAGCTTTTCGGAAGCCGAAAGTACCATTACGAAAGAAATGTCGCATTATATTAGTGGTGAGTTTGAGGTGAAAGCTATCTCCCCAGCAAGTTATGGGGAAATTTTCTTTAGTGATATCGACACTGATGATAAATGGTTTAAGACAAGACTATCTTTTATTACCATTGATGAGAAAACTGAGAAAGAAAAGCGTTCAACCATAACTTATCTTGTTCAGGCACATTCCGTTAATGGTGCCGTAAAACATGTGGATGAAGTAATGAACAAGACAATGATTGATTACGATATAGTTGCCGTTACGGAAACAAAGATAATGGATGTGTTTGAACATAAGAATGTATCGGCTTCTGAGAAAGAAAAACCGGAATACGAATAAATCAATTCAATAAAAAAAGGATAAGGAGGCATAGAGTTTATGTTTGATGTTGCATCGAATTTGCGGAAGGTTTCAGCTGAATTACCTGAAGGAGTGAAGTTAGTGGCTGTCAGCAAGTTTCATCCAAAAGAGTATATTGAGGCAGCTTATAACGAAGGTCAGAGAGTTTTTGGTGAAAGTCATGAGCAGGAATTATCAAGAAAAGTAGAACAGCTCCCAAGGGATATAGAGTGGCATTTCATTGGTCATTTACAGACTAACAAAGTGAAATATATTGCTCCTTTCATATCGATGATAGAGGCAGTGGACTCTTTCAAGCTTCTCAAGGAAATCAATAAGCAAGCTCTAAAGAACAATCGCATCATCAATGTTTTGTTGGAGTTGCACATAGCTGAGGAGGAAACGAAGTATGGGTTTAGTTTGGATGCTTGCCGCAGCCTTTTGCAAGGTGATGAATGGAGGCAATTTACTAATGTGCACATCTCCGGCTTAATGATGATGGCTTCCAATACCGATGATAGGGAACAGATAAGACGAGAAATGCTGCAGGCAGCGGAATTTTTTGATGAGGTTAAGCAAACATTTTTTGCCGATGACCCTGAATTTAAGGAGCGGTCTTGGGGAATGAGCAATGACTATCCCATCGCCGTAGAGTGTCGTTCCACTATGGTGAGAGTTGGTACGGCAATCTTCGGTCCGAGAGTGTATTAAGAAACGTGGTGTGCTTTTTCGGCTTTCGTTATGATGAATAATGGAGAAGTTTCCGATCTGTAAGATTTGCACAAAAAACAATCCCCATATCCTTTAGGTGGTGTATGGGGATTGGTTATGATTATCCTTATTTTACGAACTTTTCGTTGTTTTGTATATAGACACCCTGTGGCAGTTCATTCCGATTGATACCCATGAACTTACCATTGAGGTTATATATCTTCATGTCTTTCTTTAGCTTCGCAGTCTGGGCGGACTCGTTTTTCTCTATACCGGCTGCTGTGAGGTCCTTCAGATACTCGAAAGTAATGGCATCGTTGGTTTCCTTTATGTTGTAAATCGGTTTCTTGAGAGTACTGTGATTCAATTTTATATTCTCTATTGAGTGAACATCCGAAGTTCCAGGGAATGGGTCGCCGGCATGATGTGCCACGTAATCTTTATGGGCGATTTCTTTGTTATAGGAAGTAATCAGCAAGCCATCGGCAGGCACTATTGTCATGCCCGGTTTTCCGGGAGTGTCGTTTACATGGTCGAACATATTGACTTTTCCCCTTTCGTAATTGATCCTATATACAAGCATTCCGTGACCGATGGACTTATAGAGAGCTTTGTGCCACCCTTGGTTGGCAATATTGTGCAAGACAATATATTCTCTTGCGTCATCGCTTGTTATTTTCAGAGCTTCGTCTGCCTTGAGAGTTATTTTTGCAGTGTCATTTGCAAGTGTTTCTATATTCTTCCAACCCATGACTTCCTTCTCCCAAGGAGTATAAGGGGTGGGAGTATAACCCGCATCTGTGTATTCTCCTCCGTCCATTAAATCCCAAAACTCCATTGTCTGATTGTCTATTTGAGCTGCTTGATTATATGGATAAAAGTCAGGCAAGCCCATGGTGTGGGAGAACTCATGGCAGAAAAGACCTATTCCATTAATAACTTTTATCTTTTTACCATTTTTATCTTTCAGACGTCTGGTGTAATTCAATTCATTGCTGACGCCGAACCTTTTAATGGAAACACCATCAAGCTTAAAGTCTTCGCTCAACCACGATGACTTTGGCCATATATCCGTTGAAAGATTACCAACCGATTGTGAGTAGCCCGCATAGATAACATAAACCAAATCGGCGATTCCATCATTGTTATTGTCGTAATCTTTGAAGTTTACACTGTCATCAACAGCCGAGCATGCTTCCTTTATCAATTCTCTGATATTCAAATCTTTGGGATTGCCACCTTTGCCATCTGCACCATAATAGCTTAAAGGCTTGGAAAGGCGGATGGGACCTATCACATCGAATTGAGGTGTAAACTTCCCACCACTCATGTCCTTAAAGTATTGTCTTACGCTTCCGAAGTTTCGATTGTCGAAAGCGTCAAACTTCTCCGGCTTCCCTTCACAGTTTAAGTATTGATTGAAATTCTTTTTGGGATTGGACATGTAGAAAGTCGAGTCGGAAAATTCAACTAATATTGTTAAAACTTTCGGATTTCCGGTATGTGGGAAATAGGGTGGTGTAGTTGTTCCTATTTCCATGGCTCTCCTTGTTCTCATCGCTTTTTCCGCTGTGTTGAAAAAGCTGCTTCTGTTTTGCAATTGTATTAATCGCTTTTCCAAATCGGTTCTGTTTGAAGCATTGTGTGCGAGCTGGTTTGTTGCCATTAATTTTCCGTAATCGTTTATTTTTGCGATGTAATAACCTTTGTGAGTCTCTATCACAAGAGCATTGTCCGGAGTCGTTATCCAACTAAAGTGCTCATCCCCATGTAGCATCAATGTTAGAATAGTTCCATCGGGTTGGCGCACTTGAAATGGTGTGGAAATGGCTTTGCTTGCTTTTACTCCTATGGTGGATAAGATAAGGCAAATTAAGATGATAGCTTTTTTCATATTTCCAAATGTTGATTAATTGCTGTGTAATTTTCTTCTTCCAAAGAAATATTGACCTTTGTTTTTTGTTTGATGTCCAAATTCAATGGCATGGTGCGGGCAGTGGTGATAACAAGCGAAGCATGTCAGGCATTTCTTGTTGTGTTTCCAAGTTGGTTTCATGCCAAGCTCTCCCACGATATTGTTCACCGGGCACACGTTTGCGCATATTCCGCACTTGACACACCTCTCATCAACTACTCTGAAGGGCTTGTCGGTAATGAGAACCTTTTGGAAGAACGCTCCTATAATACCGGAGAAGAAATCGGGAAAGGGTCCTCTGTGCAATTCGTTCCACCCCAAAGGCTTTTCGTTTGTTTTCGATCGTCTTTCGCTTATTGTCTCTATAAAGCGTTTCAGCTCATGTTGGGCAAGTGTTATCTTGTTTTTCTCTTTTTCTTTCGTATCAACATCCATTCCGGGTAGTCCCACATAACTCTCCGGCATGATAAACGAGGCGACCGCATGTAGGCTTAGTTTGCGGTTGGTATTGATCTTTAAGAATTTCTTTTCAAATCTTTCCATTGTCCTTCCTATGGTATCACCGGCAGTTACGATACAGAAAGAATAACATTCATCACAAACGGTGGATGTTAGCTTCAGCTTATCCAAGAAAGCAGTTACGATATTTGGAATTCTCCAACCATGAATGGGAAACACAAAGCCTAACCTTTCTTCCTTTTCAAGGGAGAATCCGCAATCCTCTTTGATAGCGTCTTGAATGTTAATAAGCCGTTCGCCGATTTGTGTGCTCACTTCTTTGGCTACCCAGCGACTGTTTCCTGTTCCGGAGAAATAGAATATCATTTTGCAAAGATACGGAATTACTATGAGAGATGTAAATATTATAAGGTGCTTTTTGCTGACTTTATCTGATATTCGATATTATTCCGGCTGTGAGTCTATGAAAAGAATGAATTTCAGATGTTTGGCAAGAGATTTTTTTCTTAACTTTCCTCTATAAAACCTGAAATAACTTTTTATCAAAGTAACTAAAACAGCCGTTTTTCGGGACAATCCCACATGACAGATCTTGTAACTCTTGCTGTTCGCACTTGAGACGTAGTTGCTGGTCCGTATGTTGCAGCACTGCACTACAGCATCGAGCTTGCTCAGCTTACGAACAATCTCGCCATCAAAGTCGTACTGCCACAATTGCTGTATGAGCTCTGGTGGGACAAAGCTCTCGCGAACCCAGCTCACTGAATATACACTCGTGCTTTTCATCCCCCCCCCTGTACGTGATATTTGAGCATCAAATCACGCATTTAGGATAAAGAACTTATGTTGGTCTTGACACTTTTACAGTCAAAAGGGAGGGGGCGGGAATTTATTTTCCGTTTTTTTTTATTTCCACCGGCTTATATATCGTGATTTTTATGTAAATTTGTAACAATAAAAAACGAAGAGAAACGAGAAAATAGATAATTAATCATGCAAGATTTTGCGGCAATCGATTTTGAAACAGCCAATAATGAGCGTTCATCTGTGTGTTCTGTTGGAATAGTCATTGTGCGTGACGGAGTAATTACGGATGAGTTTTATTCATTAATTAAGCCGGAACCGGAATATTATACTTACTGGTGTAGTTTGGTTCATGGTCTTTGCGAGGTTGATACTCAAGATGCTCCCAACTTTCCGAAAGTGTGGGCACAAATTGAGCCAAAGATAGCCGGGCTACCTCTTGTGACACACAACAAAGCTTTTGACGAGAGTTGCTTAAAAGCTGTTTTTCGAGTATATCAGATGGATTATCCCGATTATGAGTTCTATTGTACTCTTGTCGCATCGCGCAAATTATGGCATGGCGGCAAGCACACTCTTGATGTCATTGCCACGCACTGTGGATATGATTTGGCAAACCATCACCATGCTTTGGCTGATGCTGAGGCTTGTGCAGCTATAGCCATGAAGATATTGTAAGCTGTCTCGAGCTCGTTAGTTACCTTAATGAAATTACGCATGAACTTAACAGCCGAAATGCAGTTATATCCGCTTGTCAAGGTTGTGGCGGTACTCATACCCGGTATGATTGTTGCAAGGAATTTCACAGGTGAGATTTCCTGTTTGGCATGGTTGATATGTTTCATTGCGTTTTTACTGTTTTCTTATTTGTTCCGCAGGTTAAAATTTGCTCAAAGTGGCTTGTTGTACTTTTCCATATTCTTTTTAGGTGGTTTTCTGATGGCGAATGAAAATGAGTTTGCTAATGTTTCATTGCCTTCCCATCCGATTTTTTACGATGCCGTTGTCTTGAGTGAACCGGAAAGGCATGGAAAGGTAGTGCAAGCGGACTTGGGAGTCTTGAACAATGACAAACTTATTAAGGTAAAGGCATCGATATTAAGAGATACTGTCTCAAACCGTTATCAACATCTTCATGTCGGTGACGGAATTAAAGCATACTCGCGAATGGAAGAACCGGTTAATTTTCCGGGTTCGGATTTCGATTATGCCACATGGATGAAGACACAAGGATACGTTTTCACCACCTTTATTTATTTTAACAACTGGGAGAAAGTCTCGCTTGATTTGAGGAGTTTAAGTCATTGGGAAAGAGCTACGCTTCTTGTGAAACGTTTTCGACATCAACTTCTACGGCAATATGAGAGTGCGTGTGGGCAGAATGATGATTTGGCAGTGGTCTCCGCGATGACCTTAGGTTATAAGTCGCTGTTGTCCAAAAATGTAAAAGATGATTATTCTGTTGCCGGGGCAAGCCATTTGTTGGCTCTCTCAGGTCTGCATTTAAGTATTATCTATGGTGCGCTTCTCTTTTTGCTCTCGTTGTTTCGTGGAATTCCCGGAATGAATTTCCTTCGGAACTTGGCTGTCAAGGAGTTGATTGCTTTAATGGCTGTTTGGGCGTATGTCGCCATCGTGGATTTCTCGCCTTCTGTGGTTCGTTCTGCCTTGATGCTGACAATATTTGCAGCCATATCCTTATTGAAGCGCGACAAACTATCTGTAAACACTTTGGCGTTGGCAGCAATCATTATGTTGGTAGTGCATCCGATGAACCTTTATGACATTGGTTTTGAGATGTCGTTCATGGCAGTGTTGTCCATCTCGTTGTTCTTTCCTATTCTTTATCATCTCATTCCGACCGCGATACTTCAAAAAGTTTGGGTGTTAAGATGGCTGTGGAGCATAATGGTTGTTTCGATTGCGGCTCAATTGGGAACAGCACCTTTGGTCGCCCATTATTTTCAGCGAATATCCTGTTATTTCTTTCTCACGAACCTATTTGCCATTCCTTGCGCGTTGATTATTCTTTATTTGGCAGTGGCAATGTTTGCAACTTATGCTTTTCCTGATATTTACTTTTTCATTCTTAGATTGATGACCGGCATCTCTGGCTTTCTGAATTCCACCTTACATCATATTGCCTCTTTACCCGGCGCAAGTATCGAGAATATCAACCCTTCCGCTTTTCAGGTTTTTCTCATCTATGTCTTTTTGTTGATTTGTTGGCTGTTATCGAGTTTTTTTAGCGATCGATTGGAGTTCCGTTAAATTTTATTATCTTTGCATATCGAATATGCAGAGATATTTTATCGATTTTTCCTATGACGGAACCCATTATCACGGGTGGCAAATCCAACCTAACGGTATATCCGTTCAGGAGGTTTTGGAACAAGCCTTGTCCACGCTTTTAAGGCAGGCGATGTCTGTTACCGGTGCCGGCAGAACAGATGCCGGTGTTCATGCTCGTAAGATGACAGCGCATTTTGATTTTGAAAGTCCCATCAATACAAAGCAATTGATTTATAAGCTCAACCGTTTGCTTCCCCATGATGTATCGGTGACTAACATTTATCCGGTTGATGGTGAACTGCATGCGAGATTTTCAGCCACATCTCGTACTTATCATTATTACCTACATTGTACGAAAAATCCGTTCTTGAGGAAATATTCCTATCAATTACATTATAATCTCGATTTTAAGGCAATGAATCAGGCTGCACAATATCTCTTGGGTGAGAAAGATTTTAAGTGCTTTTGTAAAGCTGGAGCAGATGTGCGCACGACGATTTGCACCGTGACTTTTGCCAAATGGTGTGAAACAACCTCACCGATTGGTGCTGCCGATGTTTGTAAAGAAGGTAATTGGTGCTTTATCATTACTGCCAACCGTTTTTTGCGGAATATGGTTCGCGCAATTGTGGGGACACTAATTGATGTAGGACGCGGACGGTTGAGCATCAGCGAGTTTAAGCGAATAGTTGATATGGGCGAACGCGGTGATGCCGGAGATAGTGTCCCGGGAAATGCACTCTTCCTATGGGATGTTACTTATCCCACTTCAAATATAAACGAATAGCTGACACTATCTCTGACATCATCTGCATTCCGCAACAAAACGATTATACGTTTTCAAAAAACGAACATACTTTTCCCCAAGAGGCAATACAGCTTCTCTCCGTATGCATCGCTGTTTGTTCTTAATACTCTGATAGTTGATTGATTACGAATACCATAAAGATAGCGGTGCGAAAGGAAAATCGCGATACATAACACGAAGGTTAAGATAAATCCGGGCGATTGAAAATTTACGAGGAGAAAGGTGGTCATCTTTAATTTTTAAACGATAATCATTCGCATTCATACTTTTTATGACTCACACGTCATACTTCAAGCCGGAATGTCTTTGGACGTGAAAAACAGAAAATGGGAGAATAAAAACATTAATCAGGTAGGCATGATTTGTAAAGAAAAAGTGCGAGTTTTTAACATTTCGGATAAGAGAAAAAGAGAAAAGGAAGAAAGATAAAAAGACGATAAAAAGCAATTTCTCTGACAAGAAAACCGGAGGGAATGCGCAATGGCTAAGCTTTTGATGCGCGAAAGCTTAGCTTTCGGTATTCAAAACGTAAGCGATTGCCTTACGAAAGCTAAGCTTTTAGAAAGAAATATACAGAGAGAAAGGTGGGAAAGATAAGTTTTGATATGCCGTATCAATATAGACCGCTGAAAATAAGACAATTACATGAAACGCGATAATTTGAGAATTTGCAAAGAAAAGGATTACGCATCGCGAAAAAGCGAAAGGGAAAGAGGGAGCTGTAAAGATATTTCACAATAAAAAATATTCCCGGTTATTGGTTTACCAAAGCTCTGTTCTGCCCGATTGCGTTATGTATATATCCGGTACACGACTAAAACTGCCGTGCGGTTCTCAACACTTCACGTCAAAATACTGCCGGATGGCATCCATGAAAGGAGTAAGTTCGCGATTGTGAATACCACCGTAACGATCTTTGCTTGTCAGGGCATAGGCAATGCAAAGGCGACGTTTGGCACGCGACATGGCAACATAGAATTTCCGTGCATCCTCTTCATCGTTCTTTTTGTTCTTATTGAATGAACCGGGATAGCGCCCATTAGCAGCATCGAACACGATGACGTTATCGAATTCTAATCCTTTTGCCTTATGAACCGTGGTAACATAGACTCGTTCCCGAATACTTACACTGTTGCAGAAGTCGCTTTCTTTCAACGTGTTGATATCTGCCATGTAGCTATTCAGTTGCTCTATTAAGGCATTGGGTACGCTTTCGTCGGTTATCATATCCATATCCAAGAAACGAAATATATAGCTCAGTCGTTCTATTTCTGCTATTGTTCCGGTTTTATGGAAATATTCATAGGCAATTTTCATGTTCTTCACCAATGCGCTATCGCTTCCGTCGCACAACACATATCGACTGTCATAAGCCTCAACAAACAAATCTCGATAGGCGAAACGAAAGGCGCGAATGTATGGCTGCACCTTTGGGTGATGAAGAAAGGAAATTTGTGATGTGACCATTCGTTTCGCCTTCTCGAAACAAAGGCGAGCAAGACTCACCGTTGCCCCCACATCGTCAATGGCACGATGAGAGTTCTCGCCCACAAGTTGAAAATGTTTAAGGAGCGATTCCAACCTGTAATTCGAGAGATTTGGCTCGAGAAGTCGCATCAGTTTCAAGGAGTCGAAATAGCGATTTGAATATTGGCGCATGGAGCGTCCTAAGTTCCGACGAAAATTGTAATCCAGGATGTTGTAATCGTAATTCACGTTATGCCCCAATAACACGGCATCTCCCACGTAGTCGATGAAGCGTTGCAAAGCCTCTTGGGATGAGAGCAGTTTGCCCTGATTGAGTTTCGCGTGATAAATCTCGTACAGAGGATTTTCCTTATCTCCCAGAAGTCGCAATATGGGGCGATCGGTTTGGATGTAGAGATCAAGCGGTTCGTCCGTGATTTCACCGTTGCGTATCTTCATTGCCGCAATTTCTATGATATCGTCTTCAAAAACATTCAATCCCGTTGTCTCAGTGTCGAACACAACGATTTCCTCATTTTGATAAGTATGAAGAAAGTCGGAGACATAGGTATTATCCTCGTAGAGCAACAAATCGATGGGTGAAATGGCAAGTTGCTTGAGTTTATAAACAAATCTACCGGCAAGTGCGTTGGAACGAAAGACCTTCGTCTCTTTCAATATGCGCTGCCAAGCAAGGGAGTTGTGTTCGCTTGCCAATATGTTCAAATGTGCCAAAAGCAATTTCACCCCTTTTGTGTCGAAAAGGTCGCGACCGGACACCTTAAAATGGCTAAGTTGGATTCTGTTCATCGCTTTGCTTACTTTGTCGGCATCAGCGTTGGAACTTACGATAACCGCTGTTGTATCATTCTTGTTCGCTTCATGGAATTGCAAGGCTTTTTGGGCAACAGTTTCCAATTCGGTTTCCATGGTCTTGCTTGGCAGAATGCTCAGATCGCCCGATTGGAGTGCCATTTCATTATCGGTAACGGGCAAGAGTTCGCGGTCGATATTCATTTGCTTTTCGGCGTAATCGTTGAACACGTCCAATAAATACTTGGGAGAGCGATGATTCTTCAACAAGTGATGGATGTTTCCTTTACATCGCATTTTGAGGAGTGTCAAAGTTTCCATCTTTGCTCCCATAAACGAAAATATGGCTTGCTGCTCATCGCCGAGATACATCACTGTGGGTTTTTCTTTCTCCGTGAGCAAATCAATAATGGCAAGCTGCATGGCATTGAGGTCTTGCACCTCATCAACCTGTATCCATGAGTATCGCTTGCACCCCACATCGCTGACGTAAATATCGTAAGTGCGAAGCAACAGATCTTCAAAGTCAAGCAGATGGTGTTGCGTCTTGTATTGTTCATAACAAGAAGCGTAATACATTTTCCAAAGCAAGTGTCGCATTTTGTTGGCAAGTCGCCAATCTAAGTCCGGCGCATCTGCATCATCAAGGAATTGCTGCGCATTGTGATATATCTCCGCCACCACCCTTTGGTTATATTCCCTGCGTTGCAGTCGGCAAATAGCCTTCAACGCATCGCGGTCATCATCGGTAAAAGATTCCGGATGAAGAAAATACTGCCACGGATGGGCATGCTCCATCTGATACATCAGGTGCGAAAAGAAGATAATTTCCTGGTAAGTCTTATATCGTTTGTAGTCTGACAACACTCCATCCTCGCTTTCATTTCTGTAATCGGCAATAATGGCAACAGCCTCTTCGTCATCGATTATGGCAGTATCGGCAGCCACATATTCCCCCTCAAATAAGAATTTAGAGCAGAAGTGATGCACGTTCCCCACCTTTAACGCCTCCATCTCGGTATCATCCATCACGACATGGATACGCTTGAGCATTTCGCGCGCCGCACGATTTGTAAAGGTTAGACAAAGCATATCTTCATACCTCACGCCTTGTTCATGTGCATAATGAATGCGCTCTGCTAAAATGTGTGTCTTTCCGCAGCCCGGGGAGGCAAGAACAAGATGGTAGCCACTGCCGGCTTTCACTACGGGAATTTGACTGCTGTCCAATGTATAAATGTCGTTTGGTCGCATGGCAGGTTGATTGTATGGTCCTTTGCAAAAGTAAATATTTTTTCTGAATTATCATTCTTATCCATTATCTTTGTAAGCAAAATAAGCAATGTGTCAATGAATAACAGATGTAAATGGGCTGAAAAAGAGCCGCTTCTCCAAAAGTATCATGATGAGGAATGGGGAGTACCTGTACATGATGATAGGGAACTTTTTATGCTTTTGGTAATGGAGAGCATGTCGTGTGGACTATCGTGGCTGATTATCTTGAAGAAAAGAGATGTATTGAGGAAATGCTTTTCCGACTTTGATTACGAGAAAGTGGCGCGGTTCTCTGTCGAAGATACGGAACGCATGATGAATACGGAGAAAATGATTCGTAGCAAAAGTAAAATAGAGGCAATGACTGCCAATGCGAAAGCATTCATAAAAATCAGGGAGGAGTTTGGCACATTCGATCATTATATATGGAACTTCACCAAGAGAAAGTCAATGGTTTATCCCTCTCATAGAAACAAGACTTTCGCACGCAACGCGTTAAGCGACAAAATAGCAAAAGACATGAAAAAGAGAGGGTTCAAATATGTCGGAACTGTCATCATCTACAGCTATTTACAAGCAATAGGCATCATTGACGATCATTTTGAATATTGCTTTAAGTACCATGACAGATGGCATAATCTCAAATCTTTTTAGTATCTTTGCAAAGCAGTGAAGATAAAGATATTATAAAAGGAAAAACAACACTATAATGGATTGGAAAAAACTACAGAATGGCTCTGACATTCGCGGCATAGCGTTGGAAGGCATTGAAGGGGAGAACGTAAATCTCACCACAAAGGTGGTGAAATTATTGGCAAAGGCTTTTGTTACATGGTTGAAGGAAAAGAACGGAAAGACAAAACCGACGATAGCCGTAGGGCGTGATTCTCGAATTTCCGGTCCTGAACTGTTGCGTTCATTCGCAATGGGAGTAGCGGAAACAGGTGCCAAAGTGTTGGATTTCGGTATGGCTTCGACTCCCGCGATGTTCATGTCCACCATTGATGCAAATCTAAAGATAGACGGCGCGGTGATGATTACTGCCAGTCATCTACCTTGGAACAGGAATGGATTGAAGTTCTTTACCTCCGAAGGTGGATTAAATAAGTCGGACATCACAAGCCTTTTGCAGCTCGCGCCACAATTTCTGGAGACAGAAACCCGAGAAGAAGGAAACATACAGAAAGTGGATTTCATGGAAAACTACAGCAGATTTCTCACAGATTATATCCGGCATGGTGCCAATCTTGGCACTCAGCCTTTGAAAGGGATGAAAATCATTGTTGATGCGGGGAATGGAGCGGGTGGCTTTTTTGCCCACAAGGTGTTGGAGGAATTAGGAGCCGACACAAGAGGAAGTCGGTTTTTAGAACCGGACGGACATTTCCCGAACCATATTCCCAATCCGGAAGACAAAAATGCGATGGAGTCCGTTTGTAAGGCGGTAACGGATAGTAAAGCCGATCTTGGCATTATCTTCGATACCGATGTGGATCGCTCCGCCATTGTAGATAAGAACGGAACGCCCATCAACCGAAACGCACTCATTGCGCTAATCTCATCCATCATATTACGCGAACACCCGGGCAGCACGATTGTTACCGATTCGGTTACGTCAGAAGGACTTTCGGAATTCATCTCTAAAAGAAAAGGTATTCATCATCGTTTCCGCAGAGGATATAAGAATGTGATTAACGAGGCGTTGCGGTTAAACAAAGAAGGTAAGGAAGCATGGCTTGCCATTGAGACATCGGGGCATGCCGCGCTCAAAGAAAACCATTTCCTTGACGATGGTGCCTATCTTGTGGCAAAACTGCTCATTGAGGCAGCGCGAATGCAAACAGAGGGCAAGAAACTGCAAGACTTGATTACCGACTTAAAAGAACCCGAAGAAAGTAAGGAGATAAGATTTAAGATAACTGCTGACGACTTTAAGGACTATGGCATAAAAGTGCTTAACGAGTTGAAGCTATCTGTTGGAAAACATAAAGGATGGGAAATAGTAATGCCTAACTATGAGGGGGTGCGCGTGGCTTGCACTGCCGAGAATGAAAAAGGCTGGTTCTTGCTACGCCAATCATTACACGATCCTGTTTTACCACTCAACATCGAATCGAACGTAAAAGGCGGTGTGCAGCGAATAGAGGAACAAATCATGGAATTGCTCTCTGCGTTTGACGACCTAAAGAAATAAAAACCAATGACTGTAAACATCGTGAACGCACGCGCTGAAGAGGCTTCCATGATTGCCAAGATGATCATGGAGGCGATGAATCACGAGTGCTGCAAATGGTTTGCCGGATCTCATCACTCCTTGCAAGATTTCCATCGACTGATGAAACGGCTTGTTGAACAAGAGGACTCTCAATATTCTTATCGTAACACGTTAGTAGCTAAAACAAAAGACAACACAATTGTGGGTATTTGTGTCAGCTATGAAGGATCAAAACTTCACGAATTGCGACGCGCTTTCATTGAAGGAGCAAAACAATCGTTCGGCATAGACCATTCAGATATGCCGGACGAGACGCAAAGTGGCGAACTTTACATAGACTCGCTATGCACGGATAAAAACTGTCGTGGACGAGGAATTGCCTCGAAACTCCTCCTTGCCACTATCGAAAAGGGAAGAATGCTCCATCTCCCGACCGGCTTACTCGTTGATAAAGGCAATCCCAAAGCTGAAAAACTGTATTCGCGGCTCGGATTTCAATATGTGGATGATAACGAATGGGGCGGACATCCCATGCGACATCTGTTATACCCCATTTGATATTTGTAAAGTCAAATAACTCTTCTGCTCTTCTTGGTACACAAAACCCGAAACTGTTCCAAGAACAGAGAATGTAGGAAAAAAGAAAGAAATAAGGCAGATAAATTAATAAACGTGAGTTTTCGCTTTTGGAAAGGTAAGCCCTTGCGAGGTAAAAGCTCATCCCCTCCCCGCAAGAGATAAGCATTTGTTCGCGTCAATAATATGGCTTCAATGGTTTCGCATGAGGCAGAGTTAAGAAAATACCTGATTTTCTGCTTATCAAAAGAGAATATAAAAACTCGTTTACTTGTTCTTTTTGAGGTTCGATGAGCGAAAGTGTCTCAACAAAGACAGTTCATTTATAATGTAGAAGAAATAAAAACACAACATTTTTGCACATTAAAAATTTTATATTAACTTTGCAAACAGAGCCAATAAACTTTAATGCAGACACAGAGCTACAAAAACGCGCCTGTACTTGCTTTTCGATGAAAGAAGAGCAGACTTATGTCAAGTAAAAATGGTAAGCAGTCTGCTTTCAAAGAGAGGCTTAGCGAAAAATGCCACTTTGGAAAAAGAGTAAGCAGGCAAACCTAATCAATATTAACAATCAAACTATAATTTATATTATTTAGCGTATGAAAAAGATTTTTTACTCAATGGTAGCAGCCATGGCTGTTTTCTCTATGCCGGTCATGGCACAGAACGACTTAACGGAAGTTGCAAAGGGATTCGAGAACTTGGATGGTATCACCTTAAATGCTGATGGATATTATTTGGGAGAAAAGAAGGGAAAAGGTGTGACAAATCCATTTCTCAAGGATCTTACAACTTATGATTGCAAATATTATGAAGGACCACTTCTTTTCCAACTTGATTACACCTTGGACTCGAAAAACAACATTGAGTCCTTTACCGGTATTGCGATCTCAAAAAGAACAGACAATTCGGCAAAATATCCTTACAACTACTATAATAATGTAAAAGGAGGAGGATACAATTCGGAAACCTTTGGCATTATTAACGGAAACAACACATTTATCGAGTTGGCAAAGGATACAAAAATCAAAGGTTTATATGTCAACAATTCAGCTTATACCCTTGAAAAGATGTTAAATGGCGATTCTTACGCACCTGCATTAAACAAAGACGGAGATTACTTTAAGCTAGTTATAGAGGGATTTGCATACGGAGAAACCGAAGATGATGACGACACAAAACTTGCACAAAAAGAAGTGACGATGGCTGAATTTAAGGATGGTTCGTTGCAATACATTAAAGATTGGACATGGGTTGATCTCGCGGATTTCATGGATAAAAACATTGACTATGTAATGTTCTCTTTCAACGGCAGCGCATCCGAAACTCCTCCTTGTGCTTGCATTGATAACATTACGTTGCTGGTTCCTCCGACTCAAGGCATTGAAGGTGTTGTCAGCAAGGATTCCAATGCTATGGAGGTGGCTCGTTACAATGCCAACGGCGTTCGGTTGAATGCCCCGCAACACGGCTTGAACATCGTGAAGATGAGCGATGGAACAACTCGCAAGGAAATGATAAAATAAGATAAAGACCTATCCGCGGCGATGCAAAACACGGATTAAGCATTATACATCCCACTACCTTATTTGGATAGTGGGATTTTTATTGACTTCAAGACACCATAACAAGGAAAGAACTATATCTTTTTTGGTTCTAAAATATCTGTATTAACTTTGCAAACGAAGCGAAAAACTTAAACCCCAATCGATCATTAGAATCCACTTTAGTTTTTTTCTAATGACCGCTATTAGAAAAATTCAATGATGTGGGTTTGTTATTCGGCAGTTTACTGATTACCCCCCCCACCATACGCTATGCACTCATATCAACGCCTGTCTATCCGGGCAGGACAAAAACAAATATATTCTTTATTTGTGCAGGTCGTTGAAAACGCGAAAATTCTTCCTCGGGCGATATGGGAAAAGCTCAATAGTGTCCTAAATTTTCTTTATTCATCTATCCAAAGCTTAGCTTTCACTTTTCAAAAGCTAAGCTTTTGCAATGCAAAAGGTCATGAATTGGAGTGCAAAAGCTAAGCTTTTAAATAACAACTAATATCATCCTGATTATCAATAGATTACAAAGCATATCCCTGATGCCGTTTTTGTAATATAATTTCATGATGATGGCCGAGTCGAATGTTTGCTATCAAGTGTCTGTTTACCCATCACCAGAAAAAAGAGGCTTACACACTTTTATAGGATAGTACCGCGACTAAAGTGGATACCTATAGTACTAAGCTTCCTCGTTATACAATGCTTATGTGTGAGTTTGTCAATGAAAAAATCTCTTGCCACTGAAATGTGACAAGAGATTATATATAAGTTAGATATTTACAAATCGCTTATGCCTCAGTTACTCTTTCGAGCCATTTAACCATTGAGAACATTACAATCATAGAGATTCCGCATACGATAGCAAATACCAACCAGCATTCCCAAATCGGCCACTTGTTGTACATCAGCGGACCTACCCAAAGGAGGAGGTTACCAACGGCAGTAGCTCCGAGCCAAAGTCCCTGACACAGTCCTTGTAAATGTTTTGGAGCCACCTTACTCACAAAGCTCAAACCAAGCGGAGAGATGAATAATTCGGCTACGGTGAGGAAGAAATAGGTAAGGATCAGAATCCATGGAGCCGCCTTGGCAGCAGAGCGAGATATAGGATCCATGGCTGTGAATGTTTCAGCAGAAGGATAGTTGTAAATCAAGGAAATTATCATCAAGAAGATGTATGCCATTCCTGCTATTCCCATACCATAGGCAATTTTCTTTGGTGTAGATATTGGATTGCCCTTTTTAGAGAAATATGCAAAAATCCACATCACGACCGGAGTCAGGGAAATTACAAAGAATGGATTTACACATTGCCAAATTTCAGGTGCGATGGAATCCGTCTTAACGAAATCACGAGCAAAGAAAGACAAGCTCTGTCCGTTCTGGTGGAATGAGAACCAGAAGAATACGCTAATACCCAGTACGGCAAAGAGTGCGTACATACGCTGTTTGATTTCTTTTGCCATGGTTGCTTTTTCTTCCTCTGTGTATTGTTCCACAACAACTTCTGCCTTTTTCCCGGGCATGGGGAATTTACGTTTGTTGAATACAAAAATAGCCAAGGATACAAGCATCATCAGCACACTAACTATGAACGAATAGTGAATACCCGTGTTGAAGGCATCGAGGTATTGCGGACAGAACGATACAAGGTCAGAAGCATTTCCTCCAACTTGCTCTGTGAGTGTACGTAAGTTATCGATATTATTGCCTATGTTGCCATTAATGAAGTCGTGGCAAAGCTTTGGAAGGTCAGCATTATATGTAAATCCCTTGGTGCCAAGCCACCAGCTACGAAGCATAGGTGCCAAGAACGGTGCCACCAGTGAACCAATGTTTATGAACACATAGAAAATCTGGAAGCCGGCATCACGTTGTCCTTGAGCCCATTTCAGTTTCTCAGGGGAGACTTTGGCGGCTTCTGTTTCAAAGTTGTCATACATCTGACCGACTATAGCCTGTAAGTTTCCTTTGAAAAGACCATTACCAAACGATATCAAGGCAAGTGCCACGATAGTGAAACCAAGCCAAAATGAATTGTTTTGAGGGGTAATCATAACCGGGAAAGATAAGGCAATGTAGCCTAAGGCCATAATAATAAGACCACTTTCAATGGTTCGCTGATAATTTTGGGTTTTATCAGCAATAATACCTCCCACAAGACTCATCACATAGATGGCAGCAAGAAAAAGAGATGCGATAAGACCGGAAGTCTCATCGGACAAACCAAATTTTGAACAAAGGAAAAGAGCGAGCACGGCAATCATAATATAATAGCCGAATCTTTCGCCCATGTTGCTAAGTGCGGCCTGTAAAAGACCTTTTGGATGATTTTTAAACATAATATTATTTTGTTTTGGTTAAATCTATTAGATAGGTAAGTTTAACTATTATTGAATTGTTATTGGACTTTCCAAAGAAATCTTTTTTCGTGTTACCATAAATATTCCCAAGTCCGTAATAATATCTTCCTTCAATGAGAAAATGCCCCAATCGATGATTACTCCATTCAACCCCTAATCCGGCGGCTATACCATAATCGAACTTTTTCTCTATAGGTTTTGCCTCTTGCTCCGTCACGGTGTTGCTTCTTCCGGTTTCATCGTTTGAAAAAGTGGGCTGGTCATAATTCCGACTTATCGATTCGGTGAGGAAATATCCAAATTGTGGACCTGCCTTAACAAAAAAATTCATTCCGTTAGTTTCTCTACCCCATGCCAAGTGTGCGAAAATGGGTACTTGTATATAATTTAGAGTGCGGGAGTATTCTTCTAACAGTCCATTGGAATTCATCACCTTATCACCTTTCACTGTGCGAATATCCTGCTTCCATCCCATGGAAACGTAATTCACTTCTCCATAAATGGAACAGATGGTGTTAAAATATTTCTCGCACACGTATCGGAAACTCGCCCCAAAGGTAAGTCCACCTTTCATGGTCTGTGGAACTTTTGGATCGAATCCGACTTGAGACATGATAAATCCCGCATTTCCTCCCACCGATAATACGTTTCTGTATTCGCCCACTTGAGCATTCGCTATAAGTGGCAGTAACAATAACAGAGAGCTTATGATTGTCTTGCGTTTCATCTCCGTGTTTGTACTCTTCAAATTGATAATATCTTGTGGTTTGTAATTTTGGATGATTAATAAACTAAGTTCTCCATGGTTCGATCATATTTGAAATGAACTAACTGGAAATGGGTATTTAAATAACCACCTTGCCCCAATTTCTCAAAATTATAACGAGTTTGAATGGGATAATATTTTATTTCGCTGCTTGTTCCCTTGAAGTTTTTACCATTGCTCTTTAGACCTCGCACAAAGAATTGCGCTTGGTCATAGCCTACGATTGCTAAGCGCGGTATATAGGTCTTATTCATTACATCACCGTAAACTTCTTGATACTTCTTTTCCAATTGTAGGGTTCGTTCAGATACCTTGTTATAATAGTAAGTGGATGGAATGAATACCCCATACTTAAAATAATTCGCCAAATTGAAGTCTTGATACATAAACCAATCATTATATCCGAACATTGCAATGACTATTTCGGGATTTGCGGCTTTCAAAGCATTTAATTTTGCGAAGACTTGATTAAGCTGAGGACTTTTTTCAGAGTTGATTACCACCACATTGGGACGATTTCTGTCAAAATGTTTTGCGAAGTCAGCAGAGGAAGATTTAGTATTTGTTAAATCGTATTTAATATGGGCAAGTTCCAATTGTTTACGAAGTTCGCTCGTAAAGGCTCCCACCTGGCTTCCTGCATCATTACAATCAATGAAAACGGGATGATGTTTTTTTTGAAAGCGTTCAAAGAAACAAGCGATTGCCTTTTTGTTCAAACGGTCATTATCCTGATAAACCTGAAAGATATATGGGTTTCGAATAACCTCTTCTGTTTCTATAGAGAATGGAATGACAAGCTTTATAGCATGATTTCTACAAAAATCTCCCAAAGGCTTAACCTGATTGGAATATAACGGGCCGAAAATAACATCCAACTCTGACGCATTCTTATTCATCAAAGTAGTACGGATATCCGCATCAATAGGAACATTCCATGCATGCACATCGGTGTTAATGCCCTCAGATTTCAATTGGTTTAATGCCAATAAAATACCTCGATAATATTCCACCATTCGTTTTCCATCTCCATCATTATCATGCAATGGTAGCATAACTCCAACGCGAATGACACCGGAAGCTCGAGAAGCATTGAGACTTGGTTTAGTGATTGCTGTGCGTTCTTCAGTCGTTGATTTTTTATCACCGGCTTTTGCGTAGGGAACAAATATCCATTCTCCTTTTTTTAATTCATAGCCCTCGCGTTTCATTTCGGGATTTGCATCCAGCAGTTCCTGAATACCAACCCCATAATCTTTGGCAATGCCGAATATCGTCTCTTTCTTTTTCACTTTATGAATATCGCGCCAAATCGTAGTCTGACCAAACACTTGTGAAGTGAAGAGCAACGTGAAAAAGAACAATAAGTATCTAATAATATGCTTCATTTTCTAAGTTTCAAAATTTATCACTATGCAAAGATACCAAAAACTATTCAGTCTTTGCTTCTTGTCAATAGTTTTTTTGTAAATTTGCAGAAATTAGTGGTTATGAATTCAAGTTTTTATAAAATATTAGTATTTCTTGTTGCGCTTGGAGCCAATTTGGAACTTTTAGCTCAAGATTGTGAACCGTATGGAATATATGTGGATGATAACGGAACGTCAAACACCATTAACTCTGCCCAAGGCTTTTCCGGTTCTGCTCCCATTACGGTGAATTTCTTTGCCAACCCCACGACAACCGTTGAGAATGGTGTCCATTTTGAATGGCATTTTCTGGAGCAAAGCGACAAAAGACAATCTTTTTTGATACGTTATGAGGAAAATACAGACTACACCTTTAAGAAAGCCGGTTCATTCCTCGTCTGTCTATACGAATTATCAGGAAACGACACACTTAACATCTACGACCCCATTATGATCTCTATTAGTGAAAGCGAGCTGGTCATGCCCAACGCTTTTTCTCCTAATGGAGATGGTATCAATGATATATACAAGGTCAAGAGCGGTTTTAAGAGCATAGTGGAGTTTCATGCGGTAATTTTTAATCGATGGGGACAAAAGCTTTTTGAATGGACGAACCCAAATGAAGGATGGGATGGTACTTACAAAGGAAAGAATGTAGCACAAGGAGTCTATTTTGTTAACGTAAAAGCGAAAGGGGCGGATGGACGAGAGTTCCATATTAAACGAGATGTCAATCTCTTGAGAGGATTTAGCGAAACCACTCGCGGAAACAACTAATACACTTTGTATTTATCGTAAAAAAGCAGAAATGAGCAATAGCATAGAAGTTCTTGGAGCACGTGTTCACAACTTAAAAAATATTGATGTAGTAATGCCACGTAACTCGTTAGTTGTATTCACGGGACTGTCAGGTTCAGGAAAAAGTTCTTTGGCTTTTGACACAATTTTCGCGGAAGGCCAAAGACGATACATAGAGACTTTCTCTGCTTATGCCCGAAACTTTCTTGGCGATTTGGAACGTCCCGATGTGGATAAGATTACCGGATTGTCTCCAGTAATATCCATAGAACAGAAAACAACCAACAAGAATCCACGTTCAACCGTTGGAACCACAACTGAGATATATGATTATCTTCGCCTGCTCTTCGCAAGGGCAGGAACGGCATATTCGTACATGAGTGGAGAACCCATGAAAAAATATACCGAAGAGCTTGTTGTGGAAATGATTCGCAGGGATTATGCCAACAGAGCCATTTACATTCTTGCGCCATTGGTGAGGAATAGAAAGGGGCATTATCGCGAACTATTCGAGCAGATGAGGCGCAAAGGATACCTCTACATCCGAATCGATGAAAAAATAGTGGAGATAACGCGAGGCATGAAGGTGGACAGATATAAAAATCACAATATTGAGGTGGTCATCGATAAGATGAAAATGGGGGAATTCACCGATGATTCTTTCAAAGAACGCATATCGCAATCTGTTGCTGTGGCAATGAAACAAGGTGATTCGCTCATTATGATTTTGGACAAGGAAACGAATAAAACCAAATATTTCTCCAAAAGGCTTATGGATCCGGTTACGGGCATCGCCTATAAAGATCCCGCCCCCAATATTTTTTCGTTCAATTCCCCCGAAGGAGCTTGTCCTCATTGCAAAGGACTGGGCAGAATAAACGAGATAGACCTAAACAAAGTCATCCCGGATAAGTCAAAGAGCATATATGAGGGAGGTATCATTCCGTTGGGGAAATACAAGAATCAAATGATTTTTTGGCAAGTGAGTGCCATTCTTGAAAAATACAATTGTTCACTAAAGACGCCCATAAAGGACATTCCAAAAGAAACGCTTTCGGAAATTCTCTATGGAAGTTTGGGGAATTTGAAAATCTCAAAAAAGCTCGTACACACCAATTCTGATTATTTTGTTTCTTTTGATGGTATCATCAAATATCTGCGAACCGTAATGGATAATGATGAAACGGCAGCAGGAAGGAAATGGGCAGACCAGTTCATTGCAGAACGAGAATGTCCTGAATGCAAAGGGCAGAAACTAAACCGCGAGGCTCTCTCATATCGCATTTGGAATAAAAACATTGCAGAGCTGGCATCCATGGATATAACCGAATTGAAGAAATGGATCGACAATGTTGAGGAACACCTTAACTCGAAGCAGCAAAAAATCGCGGTAGAGATCATTAAGGAAATTAGGAAAAGAATTAATTTCTTGTTAGATGTGGGATTAAACTATTTATCGCTAAACAGAAAAAGTTCCACCTTATCCGGAGGTGAAAGTCAGCGTATCCGGCTTGCCACGCAAATTGGCTCACAACTTGTAAATGTGCTCTACATCCTTGATGAGCCATCCATAGGGCTGCATCAAAGGGATAATGAACGACTAATAGAGTCGCTACGTAAATTAAGGAATATGGGGAATACGGTCATTGTTGTTGAACATGATGAGGATATGATGCGGGCAGCCGACTGGATTGTTGATATCGGACCGAAAGCCGGAAGAAAAGGAGGACAGGTGGTATTTCAAGGAACATATGAGCAAATGCTCGAAACTGAAACACTGACAGCCCAATATCTTAATGGGGAAAAGTCAATAGAAATGCCCAAAGAACGAAGAAAAGGCAATGGGGAATCCATACTACTAATGGGTTGCAAGGGGAATAACCTAAAAAACATTGACGTGGAATTTCCTCTTGGAAAGCTTATTGTAGTAACAGGGGTTTCCGGCTCCGGGAAAAGTACGCTCATTAATGAAACGCTACAACCCATTCTTTCACAACATTTTTATCGTTCCCTCAAACAACCAATGGAGTTTGAGAAAATCGAAGGAATAGAGAACATCGATAAGGTGGTGAATGTAGATCAAAGTCCGATTGGGCGCACGCCTCGCAGCAATCCCGCAACCTACACAGGTGTGTTTACCGAAATTCGAAACCTCTTCGTAAATCTTCCTGAAGCCAAAATTCGCGGATACAAACCCGGACGGTTTTCTTTTAACGTGAAAGGAGGCAGATGTGAGTCGTGTGGTGGAAATGGCTATCGCACTATTGAAATGAATTTTTTACCGGATGTCATTGTGCCTTGCGAAGTGTGTCGTGGGAAGCGTTATAACAGAGAAACGCTTGAAGTGAGGTATAAAGGTAAATCCATTGCCGATGTGCTGGATATGACCGTAAACATGGCAGTGGAATTCTTCGAGAACGTGCCGCTCATCCTTACGAAAATAAAGGCATTGCAAGGGGTCGGGCTGGGGTATATCAAGTTAGGGCAAAGCTCCACGACCTTATCGGGAGGTGAAAGCCAGCGAGTGAAACTTGCCACAGAGCTTTCAAAGCGCGACACGGGGAAAACATTGTATATTCTTGACGAGCCAACTACAGGATTGCATTTCGAGGATATACGCATCCTAATGGGAGTTCTTCAAAAGTTAGTGGACAAAGGGAATACTGTCATCATTATCGAGCATAATCTTGATGTGATTAAACTTGCCGATTACATCATAGACATGGGACCGGAAGGTGGGCGTGCCGGAGGCGAAATCATCGTAATGGGAACACCGCATGAAATCGTTAAGAACAAACAAAGCCACACCGCCCGATTCTTGAAGAAGATTCTTGCAGGCGAGCATTCTCAATTGACGGATTAAAATGTTGAACATAAAGAAAAAGTCATCATCCGTCTCTCTATCATACCCAAGTTTAACACCGAGGAGAACAGGAAACACAGTCGCCAAGTTTTAAAAGAATTGGGATATGTGGTTAGAAATAAATAAACAGAATCAATTATGCGCCCCTAATGCAATGGATTTGAATGAAAAATTCCATATTATTGGGAATTTTGGTATTATATGTCAGTGAGAAATCTTTTATCTTTTCCCAATGGCGTCCTGAATGTTTTTTGAAATTCCACGCAAGGTCGCATCAAATTATGAGACTTGACATGTTTTGTTTCAACGCTGAATAACACATACCTCCTTATGGATCCAATTCGTATTCAGGTGGTGGTAAACAGACACTTGATAGCGAACATTCAATCCGATCATCACCATGAAATTATATTACAAAAGCCGCACTGGGAACATGTCTCTTAATCTATTGATAATCAGGATGATGTTAGTTGTGACTTAAAAGCTTAGCTTTTGCACTCCAATTCATGACCTTTTGCATTGCAAAAGCTTAGCTTTGGAAAAGTGAAAGCTAAGCTTTGGATAGAGGAATAAAGAAAAATTTAGGACATTATTGAACTTTTCCCATATCGCCCAATTCTAATGAAACAAAGGGGTTATTCAATATCATCTGTTGGTTGTAAGTCAAGTTCTTTAGGGATGACTGGTTAGTAAATTGCTGAATAACAAACCTATATAATTGAATATTTCTAATGGCGGTCATTAGAAAAAACTAAAGATGTTTCTAATGACCGATTTGAGATAAAGGATTTCTCACTGCCATACGACACCAAGAGTTCCTAATGATAGATTTGAAATTACAGTATTTGGACTAAAACTCGCTTGTGAAATGAAATTTTATTTTTTTGAAATCTTGTTGCGCCATGGAAAGCACGTACCCGGAGTCTGCCAAGAATACATCCCGCCCTTCGGTATCTTTCGCCATATATTGATATTTCCGCTTTTTGAAGTTTTCAAGTTCCTCGCTATTCTCTGCCTCAATCCAACAAGCCTTGTGTAGATGTACCGGTTCCCATCGGCATTTAGCGTTGTATTCATGTTCGAGACGATATTGAATGACCTCGAACTGTAATTGCCCTACTGTTCCGACAATTCTTCTGTTGTTGAACTGGTTTACGAATAGTTGCGCCACACCTTCATTCATTAGCTGCTCCAATCCTTTCATGAATTGTTTTGACTTCATGGGGTCGTCGTTTTCTATGTATTTGAAAAGTTCCGGAGAGAAACTGGGTAAGCCTCTAAAGTGAATTTTTTCTCCCTCCGTGAGCGTATCGCCAATTTTGAAAAGTCCTCCATTATCGGGTAGTCCCACAATGTCTCCCGGATATGCCTCATCCACAGTGCTCTTTCTTTGTGCCATGAACTGAGTGGGAGACGAGAAACGAACAGTTTTGCCATTCCGCACGTGAAGATAAGGTTGGTTGCGTTGGAACTTCCCTGAGCAGACCTTGCAGAAAGCGATGCAACTACGATGATTAGGGTCAATGTTTGCCGTGATTTTAAAGATAAAACCGGTAAATTTTGTCTCTTTTGGTTCTACCGTGCGTTCTTCCGCCTTTGTTATGCCCGGACTTGGGGCTATCTCTACGAAGCAATCGAGCAACTCTTGTACGCCGAAATTATTGAGCGCGGAGCCGAAAAAGACCGGTGCGACATTGGCAGAGCGATAGTTCTCTACGTTGAACTCCAGGTAAACACCATTGATGAGTTCCAAATCGTTTCGGAGTTGTTCTGCAAAAGAATCGCCAACACGATTGTCCAACTCGTCTGAATTGATGTCCACTTCTACGGTTTCAGTAACTCTTTGTTTATTTGGTGTAAACAAGTTGAGCTTCTGTTCATATATGTTATAGACCCCTTTGAAGCGTTGCCCTTGACCGATAGGCCATGAAAGTGGACGAACTCCTATTTGTAGTTCTTCTTCCAACTCATCAAGTAAATCGAATGGGTCTCGTCCCTCACGATCCATCTTGTTGATAAAGATAATGACTGGCGTATTACGCATGCGGCACACATCCATCAGTTTGCGTGTTTGCATTTCCACACCTTTTGCAGAGTCAACAACGATGATGGCCGAATCCACGGCTGTCAGTGTTCGATAAGTATCTTCCGCAAAATCTTGGTGTCCCGGTGTGTCAAGTATATTCACTTTGTAGCCTTCGTAATCAAACTCCATCACAGAGGTGGAAACCGATATACCGCGTTGCTTCTCTATATCCATCCAGTCGGAAGTGGCCGTTTTGCGTATTTTATTGCTTTTCACGGCACCCGCCACTTGGATCTGACCGCCGAAAAGCAGGAATTTCTCCGTGAGTGTAGTCTTACCTGCGTCCGGGTGTGATATAATGGCAAATGTTCTTCTGCGTTCTATTTCATTCATTGTGGTGTTATGCTTTGTTTTTTAAATTCTCCACACATCTTGTCAGGCTGTCCGTCCAATATGGGATTTTCGTATCGAATGTTTTTTTTATTTTTGTTTTATCAAAGACCGAGTATGCAGGTCGTTTCACCGGAGAGGGAAACTCCTCGCTGTGGCATGGCAGAATTTCACAATGCGTGTTGCCCATCAGCTCAGCTATCTTTTTAGCAAAATCATACCAACTGCATACTCCTTCATTGGAAAAATGGTAAATGCCCGTGTTTCCTTCGTATTTACCTTTCTCTACGATATCAAAAATAGCGTTTGCCAAATCCCGTGCGTATGTGGGTGTGCCACATTGGTCGAATACGACCTTTATCTGTTTTTTGGTTTCTATAAGATTTAGAATAGTCTTCACGAAGTTGTGTCCGTGTTCTCCATAAAGCCATGCAGTGCGAAGGATAATATATTTCCCACCTATGGCGCGGATTTTTTCTTCTCCGTGTAGCTTTGTAAGACCATAGACACCCGTTGGAGTTCCTTTTTGTTCCTCTGTACAAGGAGTATTGTACGGATCATTGCCAAAGACATAATCCGTACTGATATGCACCAAAAGTCCGTTCACTTCTTTCATTGCAAGAGCTAAGTTCGCGGGTCCATCGGCATTCAACTTCTCTACTATCTCACCGGCGGTTTCGGCTTTATCTACGTTGGTCCAAGCCGCGCAATTGACAATACACTTTATATTATTTTCTTTGACTGTTCGACGAACATCGTTCAAGTCGGTGATATCAACTTTGTTATAGCCATCGCAAATGTCGGTGAACAGATAGTTGTTGTTACTGTCTTTGGACACTTCCTGCATTGTTTTGCCCAGCATTCCGTTGGCACCCGTAACCAATATATTCATAGCTTTGTCATTATGTCCTTAAATTCGACTTTTGTCTTAACTGTATTCTTTTGGCTGTTATTTGTCTTCGAATACAAGTCCCTCTTGCTTGTCCTTGATGTAATAATCGGACAACATACCCAATAGTGTTGTAATCTCTTTGAGAGCTGCCGATGTCTCCTTGCTGATTTCTTTCTTCTGAAGCCGGAGCATCATGACGCCATAGAGCACGTCGAAGCATGTTTCCACCTCGCTGTGTCCAAGGTTGGCAGCTATTTCCTTGAGGTGCTTATCGTTCTTGATGGTCATGCGGTCGGCTACCTGTTTGGTTTTACCTCGAAGTTCCACGATGAAAGGCAGGACACGATAGTACTCTGCGGAATAGAATGGAAATTTCGAGGATGCCAACAGGCGAGCGTGTAGCTCTGTCAGGTCTTGCATGAGGATTTTATTAATTTGCAGATGTCCGCTTTCCCTGCATCCTTCTTGTTTCATCATTCTCACGAGATTGCCAAACCAATCGCTTTCTTCTTCTTTTTGCTCGGTAGTATATTGGAATTTGTTGATATATTCCTCCCGAATGCGCGTTAATGAACATCCGTAAGCGCGTATGATATCTTCTATCTGCCACATGTAAAGCAGATACTCCGCAATATTCTTTTTTCTTAATTCCTGTGCTACAAACATATTCTTGATTTTTTCCCAATGACATTAATAATATGAGGGAAGGTGGTAAAGGTTGAATAAGGTTCCAATGAGCATGATTAACGAAAAAAGTACAACCAGCGACCCAATCACCTTGTTGATAATCACTATGCCATTCACATCGAAAATGGCTCTTATCTTGTTTACCAGCCATGTTAGTCCGTACCACCAGACAAGAGCTCCTATGGGAATACAAGCAAACCCGACAATCATCTCAAAAGGGCGGGATGGCTGTACGAAAGCAAATTGCGCGTAAACAGCCATCAGCAACAAAATGATGAGAGGGTTGGAGAAAGTAACGAGAAACGCCGTGAACCCATTGTGGAAAAGCGTTCCTTTCGTTTTCCCACTCTTGTGTAATTTTCTTGCGGGATTTGAGATGAAACAATAGATGCCAAAAAAGAGAAGAACGATACTGCCTACTATCTGAAGGAAGAATTGATATTCGGGATTTTGCAAGGGCTCCATGATAAAACTCATTCCCAGTCCTACTATTAAGGCATAGATGAAATCGCTGATGGCAGCCCCTATTCCTGTAACAAATCCGTACCAACGACCTTTATTCAAGGTGCGTTGGACACACAAGATGCCTACCGGTCCCATGGGGGCAGAGGCAATAATACCGATTAAGATACCCTTGAAAATAAAATCGAGTATATCTATTTGGATTGGAAAAGGCATGCTCATAATTCGGATGCAAAATTGCAAAAATAATACGGAATAAGCAAATTTACTCAACAAAAGTTTGATGTATTCCACTTTTTTAATATCTTTGCCTGTGATAAACTAAACAAAAACGAATATCAAATGGATATACAAGAACAGAAGCCTTTCGTAATTGGATTGGATTTGGGAGCGACAAATTCTGTTTTCGGAATTGTTGATCAACGAGGGCAAGTGCTCGCTACGAACGCGATAAAAACCCAAGCTTATAAGACTGTTGAGGATTTTGTAGATGCCGGTGTCGAAGCCATGAAGCCCATTGTTGCTAAAGTTGGTGGAATAGGGCAAATAAAAGCAATGGGAATAGGAACACCAAATGGGAATTTCTATAAAGGAACCATTGAGATGGCACCGAATTTGTCGTGGGGGCATGATTGTGTTGTGCCTTTAGCAGAGATGTTCTCGAAGCGTTTAGAAGTTCCCGTCGGATTGACAAACGACGCTAATGCAGCGGCTATCGGTGAGATGCAATATGGAGTAGCCCGGGGCATGAAAAATTTTATCATGCTTACTTTGGGAACAGGTGTAGGCTCCGGAATAGTCATCAATGGTCAAGTGGTTTATGGCTCGGACGGTTTTGCCGGTGAGTTAGGTCATGTTACCATGGTTCGCGGAAAAGAAGGGCGATTATGTGGATGTGGTCGTACCGGTTGTTTGGAAGCATATTGTTCGGCAACGGGAGTGGCTCGCACCGCTCGTGAGTATTTGCAATCTTCGGATGAACCATCGGAATTGCGGAATATCATTCCCGAAGAAATAACCTCTTTGGATGTTTCCATTGCTGCGGGCAAAGGAGATAAATTGGCAAAACGAGTATATGAGTTTACCGGTGAAATGTTGGGAGCAGCTTGTGCTGATTTTGCGAGCTTCTCTTCGCCGGAAGCTTTTGTGTTCTTCGGAGGGCTGACGAAAGCCGGTGATTTGCTGATGAAACCCATTATGGAGTCGTATGCCAAACATGTCTTTAAAATCTTCAAGGACAAACCCAAGTTCTTGGTAAGCTCTCTTGATGATGGTGCCGCAGCCGTGTTGGGGGCATCTGCCATTGGATGGGAATTATAGGAATATTATAGTTTGGAGTCGATGCTTTACAGCATTGGCTCCTTTTCAATTTATAAATAGGGAACAACCCAATAATGTCCTAAATATTCTTCATCCATCTATCCAAAGCTCACCTTTCACTTTCCAAAAGCTTACCTTTTGCAATGCAAAAGGTAAGGAATTGAAGTGCAAAAGCTTACCTTTTAAAATCAGATTAATATTATACTGATTATCAGTGAGTTATAGGCGGACTTTCGGATGTTGCATTTGTCATGTTATTTCGTAATGATGATAGAGGTGAATGCTCTGTGTCAAGAATCTGTTTGCCACCATCTGAATACGATTGGGGATATAAGGAGGTATACGCCATATTATAGTTAGAGAAAAACACATCACGTCTTAAGGTTTATGCGATGTAGTGTGAGTTTCCTAAAAAATATTAGAACACTATTGGATGTAACTGTATCTTTTTACGTTTTTTTCTTGGATTATCGTTTTTTTTGCAATAACTTTGCGATTATAAAAAGAAAGAACTGGTTTTATAAAGCAAGATGAAGCAAGCGGAAGATATAAAAAATGCTATAGAGGTAATGAAAAAAGGTGGCGTAATTCTCTATCCCACTGATACTGTATGGGGAATTGGATGTGATGCCACAAATCCGGATGCTGTAGCTAAAGTCTATAAAATTAAGCATCGCGATGACTCAAAAGCATTGGTCTGTTTGGTTGATTCTGATGCTCGGTTGCAAAAGTATGTCAGGAATGTTCCGGAGGCAGCTTGGCAACTTATTGATGCGGTGGTAAAGCCTACGACGTTGATACTTGATGGAGCTGTGAATTTGGCTTCTAACCTCATTGCACAGGATGGCTCGATAGGGATTAGAATTACGAAAGAAGCATTTTCAAAAGAATTGTGTTTCAGATTTCAGAAGGCTATCGTAAGCACTTCCGCGAATATCAGCGGTCAGCCTGCAGCACAGAATTACAAGGATATCTCGGAAGAAATATTAAACGCGGTTGATTATGTCTGCGAAACACGTCGGCAGGAACATTATCCCCATCAACCTTCTACCATCATTAGAGTGGGGACAGAGGGAGAAATCAATATCATTCGCAAGTAAAACCAAAGTGAACTGCCTTTTTTAGCATAAAGATAAATAACGATAAAGTTACGAATAAACAAGCAATGCTCGCTGAAAATGTCATTGTACAGATAAACGATTGGCGCAAAGAACACATTTCTGACCGTCAGTTCGTGTTGTTCTTGGCTTTTGTCGTGGGCTTTTTCGCTTCCGTGGCGGCATACGTACTTCATGTGATAATCAAGGAGATAGAAACACTTATCACTTCCGGATTTAGGGTAATGACCATTAACTGGTTGTATCTGTTGTACCCTGTTATCGGGATATGGCTCACAAGTCTTTTCGTAAAGTATGTGGTTCGCGATAATATCTCGCATGGCATTACACGTGTCTTGTACGCAATTTCCACCAAACGCTCAAAACTTAAAGGACACAATACTTGGACTTCGATAGTAGCTTCTGCCATCACCATAGGATTTGGCGGTTCCGTCGGAGCCGAGGCTCCTATTGTGCTAACGGGCTCGGCAATAGGAAGCAATCTGGGAAGCATCTTTCATATGGATAAGCGCACCTTGATGTTACTCGTTGGGTGTGGTGCTACTGCTGCCGTATCCGCAATTTTCAAAGCTCCCATTGCGGGACTCGTGTTCACGCTTGAGGTCTTGATGGTCGATTTAACCATGGCATCGTTGTTGCCCATACTGATAGCATCGGTAACTGCGACGTGCTTCTCTTATTTTTTCACGGGCAGCTCGGCAATGTATGATTTTAGGGTGGATTATTTGTGGAGCTTGAGCAGAGTTCCTGCCACCATTCTATTGGGTATAGGATGTGGCTTCCTCTCATTGTATTTCATGCGCGTGATGTCATGGTGTGAGGATGGCTATTCCAAACTTTCCACGCATCCTTATAAACGATTGCTTGTGGGAGGATTGGTACTTTCCTCTCTAATCTTTTTATTTCCGGCGTTGTACGGAGAAGGTTATGGCAGTTTGGGCATTTTCATTGAGGGCAAAACGGAGGCAGATTGGAATCGGGTGTTAGGCAACTCGATGTTTGCGGGTGAAAGCAAATTTCTTATTCTTTATGTGGGCTTGGTGATGATTACCAAAGTCTTCGCTACCAGTGCTACAAATGGTGCAGGCGGTTGTGGAGGAACATTTGCCCCATCGCTCTTTATAGGCGGTTTCGCCGGTTTCTTCTTTGCCAGAATATGGAATATGAATCAAGTGGGAGTTTATATCCCGGAGAAGAATTTCACGTTATATGGCATGGCAGGTGTAATGGCTGCCGTTATGCACGCTCCACTCACCGGAATATTCTTGATAGCAGAATTAACCGGTGGCTATAATTTGTTCATTCCACTTATCATTGTGACTATCAGCTCTTATCTTACCATTAACATTTTCGAACAACACAGTATTTATGCTGTTCGGTTGGCTCGACAGGGGAAACTCATTACCCATCATATTGACAAATCGGTATTGACATTAATGAGTATGGACAGTCTTATTGACAAGAATTTCACGTCCGTTGACCCGAATATGGAAATGGGGAAAATGATTCATGCCATTAGCGCGAGCAGAAACAGTTATTTACCTGTGGTTAATGATAATGGAACTTTGCTTGGTGAGGTGGACATTACTAAAATACGTCATGTAATATTCAGAACTGAATTATATAAACGTTTTGTAGTCGGACAATTAATGACACAGCCGGCTGCCTTGTTGAGCGTTAACGATCCTATGGCACAAGTAATGAAAGTGTTCGAGAAAACCGGAGCTGAAAATCTTCCGGTGATAGATGTGGACTCCAGACTTGTTGGATATATTTCTCGTACACGATTGTACAATACCTATCGTCGCTATGTCGCCGATTTCAGTGCGGAATAGATGAGGCTCATCATACTACTGATATGCAATAACTATGAATAAGGAAGACTTGAGAATTGTTTTCATGGGAACACCGGAGTTTGCCGTGAGTTCTTTAAAAGCGTTGGTCGCAAACGGATATCATGTTGTGGCGGTGGTTACTCAACCGGATAAACCGGTGGGGAGGCATCACGACACGGTTCAGTTTTCTGCCGTGAAGCAATATGCGCTTTCAATAGGATTACCGGTTTTGCAACCGGAAAGAATGAAAGATCTCCAGTTTATAAATGCCCTGAGGGAATATAACGCTGACATGCAAGTTGTTGTGGCTTTCAGGATGTTACCTTATGAGGTTTGGTCTATGCCACGATTTGGCACATTCAATGTTCATGCAGCTTTATTACCACAATATCGAGGTGCAGCTCCCATTAACTGGGCTGTCATCAATGGGGAATCTGAGACCGGGGTAACAACGTTCTTTCTTGACGATGACATTGATACGGGAAGAATTATTCTTCAGAAGAAATTCACTATCCCGCCAACGGCAAACGTAGAGTATGTATATGACGGATTAATGGCTTTAGGAGCAGAAGCTGCTTTGGAAACCATTGATTTGATATTGGCACGCGTAACTGCCGATATGAGCAAACAGGGGTTTGGAGAGGTCTTGAAGAATATCAGTAATCCTCAAATTGGGGATGATAAGGATTTAAGGATTGCTCCCAAGATATTCAAGGAAACTTGTGAGATAGATTGGAATTGCAGCTCAACGGATATCAATAATTTTGTACGAGGTTTGTCGCCTTATCCGGGTGCATGGTCTAAGTTACGTCTTATTGATGAGAAAAACTGTAAAACGAAATCTTTGCCTGATAGAAATGCAGTGATGAAAATATTTGAGGTTGCAAAAACAGACGAGAGAAGTATTGGTGAACCGGGAACATTTCACGTGCTTCGGAATAAGTTGTTTGTAAATACAGAAGATAACCTTTTGGAATTGAAGTGCGTTCAGATGTCCGGTAAGAAGCGCATGGATGCGCAGTCTTTTTTGAATGGTTTTCAATCTGTTTCAAGATATATGTTAGAAAGTGTAGGTAAAAAATAATAATTAAAAATATCTGTTATGAATAGTTTTATTGGTTCGTTAATTGTTGGTGGTTTAGCCGGATGGTTGGCAGGCTTTTTTGTGAAGAAAAACAAGTCGGGTTGCATCTGGAATATCATTATTGGTTTGTTAGGCGGTGTAATAGGAGGGAATATTCTTTCATGGCTGAACGTTGATTGGGGCGGTGGCTTTTGGGGCTCTTTGGGAACTGCCCTTTTTGGTTCTGTCCTGATGCTTTGGATATGGAATAAAGTTAAAAAGTAAGGTACACCCTGCTTATTGGTTTATTTTTTAGTGGCGAGTATCAAGCGAAACATCAAAGTATATGATGTAAGTTTGTTTTATTGTCGCCGCATCTGTTAGTCCCTCATCCGTGAAAGATTTTATAATACAAAATTATGGTCATGTTTAAGAAAATATTTGATTGGTATTTCACAAAGAACGCTCTTCCTTATTGGATAGTGTTGCTAATTGACTGTTTGATATGCTATTTTGCCGGAATTTTTGTTTTTTGGTTATATTACCATGGTGTTGTTACGTTTGCAAATCTTGGATTGTTGTCTAAAACAATCTTAATTTATATGACGCTTAATTTAATAGGTTTCCGCATTTTCAGAACCTATTCCGGTATCATTCGTTATTCTTCTTTAGCAGATATTCGGCGAGTAACCTATGCAATGCTTTTCTCATTGATTCTTGCGGAGATAATTCATTATTTTATTAATGAAGTGCATTACCCTTTTGTACATTTAGAGGGCAGGCAAATTATCGTCATGTACATATTTGCGACAATCGGTATGAGTGTATTCCGGTTATCAGTGAAGTCTCTGTATGATTTGATGATAAGTTCCAAGCAAGGCGTACGAACGTTAATCTATGGCATTCAGGAGGGAGGATTAGGATTGGCAAGAAACCTTGAGAATGATCGGCAGACAAAATACTGTCTTAAGGGCTTCATAGCTCATGATAGTACTTTTAAGGGGCGTGTCTTGATGGGGACAAAGGTATATTCCGTAAACGAGAAACTATCCGGCTTTTTGAAATCCATGAATATTCAAGCGGTGTTGGTATCCCCCATACAGATAGATCGCTTCCGGGCAGATATGCAGTTGCAAGATATTTTGCTAAATGCGGGAGTTAATATATATTTAGCGCAAAGAACAAGGGAATGGTCAGAGACGGATGATGACCTTTCTCACATTCAACTCCAAGAAGTAAAAATAGAAGATTTACTTCCACGTGATGAAATATCTGTGGATATGAACGCCATAAAAAGCCTGTTGAAAGGGAAACGAATCATGATTACGGGTTCCGCAGGTTCGATAGGAGCAGAGATGGTAAAACAAGTAGCAGCTTACGAACCATCGGAATTGATATTGGTGGATCAGGCTGAAACGCCTCAACATGACATTCGCCTGATGTTAAATTTCAATTTTCCACATATCGAGGCTCATACCATCGTGGCAAGTATTGCGAATTATGACAGAATGGAAATGATATTTTCAGAGTATAAACCCGAATTCGTTTTCCATGCTGCCGCCTACAAGCATGTTCCGATGATGGAGAATAATCCTTCTGAAAGTATTCAGAATAATATTTTGGGTACTAAAGTGCTTGCTGATCTTAGCGTGAAGTCCGGAGTAAAGAAATTTGTTATGATTTCTACTGATAAGGCGGTAAATCCTACCAATGTGATGGGATGTTCGAAGCGAATTTGCGAAATCTATTGTCAGAGTTTGAATGCTAAGATAAAGAAAGAAAATTCGCCTTCCGGAACTCAGTTCGTTACCACGCGGTTTGGCAATGTATTAGGGTCGAACGGCTCGGTTATCCCTTTGTTTACGAAGCAGATAAAAAGTGGTGGACCTGTTACGGTTACCGATCCGAACATCATCCGCTTTTTCATGCTTATTCCTGAAGCTTGCAAACTTGTGTTGGAGGCAGGAACACATGGGAATGGTGGGGAAATTTTCGTGTTCGATATGGGCAAACCGGTTAGAATTGCAGATCTTGCCATGCGTATGATTAAACTTGCGGGCGCGAAGGGCGTGGAAATTAAATATACAGGGCTGCGTCCCGGCGAAAAACTCTATGAGGAAGTTCTAAGCACAACCGAAAATACACTTCCCAGTTTCAATAAAAAAATTCGTATTGCCAAAGTAAAGGAATATGATTATGACAATATCACCCGGCAAGTAGAAGAGTTGATAAAAATCAGTCATGGTTATAACAATATGGATATAGTTCGAAAAATGAAAGCCATCGTTCCCGAATATATCAGTAATAATAGCGTATATTCCGTATTGGATAAGGAGGGAAAATAGTTGAAAAGGGGATAGGCACGAAAACTTCGTGACTCAAAAGCAAGTTCTTGTAAAGCAGCTCTTCTATCAACGTTCTTCATTTTTTCATGATAGACGTGAAGAGGTACTTTAAACATATTGTATGTTCAAGAGTTTACAACTCCCATTCAGTGCAGTCGCTTATTTGTTAATGCCGGCTTTCCAAGGTTTTGACACAGAATGCCGTATCTTGTTGAAACTACCACCTATCGGTAATCCAATTACCACCTATCGGTAATCCAATTACCACCTATTGGTAATCCAATTACCACCCATTGGTAATCCAATTACCACCTATTGGTAATCCAATTACCACCTATCGGTAATGTAGTTGTTCTGTGGAAAGTGCAGTGGCGAAGCGACTGATTTGTCAGGATGCTATTATCTATTCCACCAATGTTTTTTCTTTTTAGGTTTCTCTCCGTACGATGGATTGGGGTGATTATAGCCCATGCTTTCCCACGTTTCGTGATTTTTCACCATTCTGTATATGGTTCCCCAATCGGGTAAGCCACCGAGGTTTCTGTCATCAATGAACATATCGGCTTTCAGTTTGCGTGAAAAATGATTATTTTTTCCTTTCTCTTCTTCCGGGTAGTCTTTGTTTACGGCCCAGAAATCAACTCCTCTTTCGTGGCACCAGTCAATAGCCTCTTGGAGTAACTCTCCTTCTCTCACGCTCCATAGTATGAGCTGATGCCCATCTTTTATGAGTTCTTTTAATGTTTCTGTTGCAAAGACAATTTCTTTCCCAATCTTGGGATATTCATGTTCTACTATCGTTCCGTCAAAATCAACTGCTATTATCATTTTTATTTTGTTTAAAGCAAAAAGTGTGTTGCTCCAATATGAGCAACACACTTTTTAGATTTGTGTTTTTATCGTTTTACCGAATTATCATTCTTGTTGCTGTAATGGCTGTAGCTGTAGCCACCATATTTACCATATTTGCCGTATTTGGAAATGCCGTATTTACCATATTTGCCATAACCGTAGTAATAGCCATACTTCTTCTTCGACATATCTATGCCATTGAGTACCAGTGCCATATTTGGCAGCTTGTTTTCTGCTGATAGTTCGTTAATCATCTCAAATGTAGATTTCGGCGTGTAGTCGGCGCGGCACATATATACTGAAGCATCGGCAATTCGTCCAATTTGCAGTGTATCAGTTACCAAGCCGACGGGTGCTGTATCTATAAGTATGTAGTCATACTCTTGTTTCAGTATATCGAATATAATCTTTAGAGAATTTCTCTCAATTAATTCGGATGGGTTTGGAGGAACCGGTCCTGCCATCAAAAGGTCGAGGTTCTTGTTTACTTCGGATGGGAGAATTTGCTCTCTGACCTCCTCTGCGGTAGGCTGATTCTTGACAAGCAAGTTTGTTATTCCGTGTTTATGATCTCTGATGCCGAAGAGTTCTGCCAATCGAGGCCTTCTGATGTCAAGTCCAACCAAAATAACCTTTTTGCCTAAGAGTCCGAAACTGATGGAAAGATTGGAGGCAGTAAAGGTTTTACCCTCACCTGATGTGGACGAGGTGAACAAGATGACTTTCTGTCCTTCGGTGAGCATGAATTGTAAGTTGGTTCGCAAAGAACGGAAAACTTCTTCCATCTGGTTATTTCTGTTTTCATGAACCACGATGTCAGCCTTGCCTTTTGCCTGATTGCTGGCAATTGGCACATCCGCGATAATCGGCAGTTTGGTAAGTTGTTCTACATCATCACGTCCCTCAATGCGATATCTGAAGAATTGTACGATGAATATGAATCCGGCAGGTAAGAATAATCCTAACAGGAAAGCACCAAGCATGATTATCGTAGTTCTCGGGCGCACCTTGCCTATAAATTGTGGTTCATCAATCAGTTTGCCTTTGTCCACGGTGGCAGCTAATGAGATGTTGTTTTCTTCACGCTTTTGTAGAAGCATAAGATAAAGTCCTGCTCTTACTTCTTGCTGTCTGCCAAACTGGGTGAGCATTCTTTCTTGTTGTGGTGTTTGGGCGACATTGCTGTTGTATTTGCTGAACTGTTCCGCAATGCCACTCTTTTGGACTTCCAAGTTTTTTCTTGATGTCTCAATGGCAGTAAGAATGTTGGTGTTTAAGGTGCGCAGCTGGTCGGTGAGCGGCTCGACCACCGGAGACGTTTCCGAAGCACTCCTTAGCAATCTGTTCCTCTCGAGAACAATCTCATTGTATTTCTGTATTAAGTTGGACGTGCTTGCATCGTTGATTCCAACATTCGCAGGAATGACGTGTGAGAAATTCCTTGCAGCACTTCTCACCTCTGACGCGATATTGTTGAACAACTCTATTTGCACATCGGCATCGGCAAGTTTTTGCTCGTATGTGTTTTGGTTGGACACGTTGGCACTTGAGTTCATTTGCAGTTCAACCATACCGTGATCTTGTTTATAGTTCTGCATCTGTCCCTCAGTCTTTCCAAGCTCGCTGTTGATTTTCTGCAAGCGATTATTGATAAACTTATCGGTCCTTAACGCGATGAAATTCTTGTCCTCGTTTGCCTGACGATTATAGACAATAGCAAGTTGTTTCAAATAGTCGATGGCGCGTTGTGGTATCTTGTCCGTTATTTGTAGTTGGGCAATGGAAGTCATCTTGGATGTTTGTGCCACTTTTAATGCACCTACATATCTGTTTGCGACATACTTGGGGGATTCTATTCTTACCAATAGAGATTCTCCATCTTTCAAGCCATGTCCCGGATTGGTGCCAATAGTGATGACTCCTGCACGTGTGTTGATTCTCGCAGGTAGCGAGGAGAAACTTTTTTTCAAGGAGAATGGTCCCTCTGACTCTCGTTCATCAATGGGCACTGAATATATTCCGACAACATTATATACCGACCCTTTCCTTGTTATGGTTAAATCAATGGGTTTGTTCAGTAGTTCCAAGTGAGCGGCATCAATATCTACATTTAGGGGCTGGTTCTGGTAATAGGGTTGGTTTACCACTCGTCCCTTGCTGCTATAGCTTACATAAATTTTCATATCCCTAATGGCGTCTTGTGCCAATGAGCGCGAGGCCAATATTTCCATCTCGTTGTCAATACCTGTGGAATTAGATATGATGCCCAAATTCGCCATATTTTGTAGGGATGACTTCCTGCTGTAACCATTGTTGTCGTCCTGATCCTTGATTAATAATTTTGCAGAAGCCTCATAGATGGGTGTGGCATATCGCAAATAAATGGCAGCTAAACCAGTGCAAATAATGATTGAAAGTATGAACCAATACCAATATAGAATAACCGTACTGATGATTTTCATGAAATCAAAAGAAGATTTTCCTTCCTGTTCTCTGTTTTCCTCTTCGCTGTATTTTTTATCTTCCATAAGTTTCTTGTTGTTGCTTTTATTTATTATGTTCAACCATTTTCAGTAAGTATTGTCCATACTGATTTTTCGACATTATCTGTGCACTTTTAATTAGTTGTTCTTTACTAATCCACCCTTTTTTAAAAGCAATTTCCTCCAAGCATGCTATTTTTAATCCTTGTCTTTTTTCGATACATTCTATGAATGTGCTTGCCTCATATAAGCTGTCGTGTGTTCCTGTGTCCAACCATGCAAATCCTCTTTGCAATGTTTGAACTTTGAGCTTGTTTCTTTTAAGAAATTCTTGGTTTACGGAAGTGATTTCTAATTCACCTCTTGCTGAAGGCTTGATGTTCTTTGCGATTTCAATAACGCTATTGGGATAGAAATAAAGTCCTACAACGGCATAATTGCTTTTAGGATTTTCCGGTTTCTCTTCAATGCTCAAGCAATTACCGGCTGCGTCAAATTCTGCGACCCCATATCTTTCCGGATCATTGACAAAGTATCCGAATACGGTTGCCTTGCTTTCTTTCGCAGCTGTATCTACACTACTTCTAAGTAAGCCCGTAAAGCCAGACCCATAAAAAATGTTATCACCCAAGACAAGGCAGACGCTATCGTTACCTATAAACGGCTCTCCTATAATAAACGCCTGTGCTAATCCGTCAGGCGATGGTTGCTCGGCATATTGAAATTCAACCCCAAACGCACTTCCATCGCCCAATAATCTTTTAAAACTTGGTAAATCGCTGGGAGTTGAGATAATCAAAATCTCTTTTATTCCTGCCAACATCAAAACCGAAATAGGGTAGTAAATCATCGGTTTATCATAGATAGGAATCAATTGCTTACTGACACCTTTTGTAATAGGGTAGAGGCGTGTGCCTGAGCCACCAGCAAGAACAATACCTTTCATTTCAATGCTCTGTTAATTGTTTTCTGAAATAGATTAGACCTTTTGCTTTCGTCTTTTTACGGCTGAAGCCATATAATACTTCGAGGCGTTCGATCCTATCTGTTTCCGAGTTATTCATATACTGCTCGCAAAGGTAATAATTAAAATTGATATTTTAACATTGTAATAAAAAAAATATCCAAGGTAACCAAAATCTTATTTTATTTTATTAACTTTGCATTTGAAGAAAAACTAACGAATTAAAGAACATTATTAATAACAAACTTAAATGGGAATAATTTCTAAGATATTCAAGAAGAATAAAGGCGATGGTGAAAAAATCGGTGGCATGAATGACTACATGGCATTGGTGAGGGTCTATTTTCAAGCTGCTTTAGCTTCTAAGTTAGGCATCACCAATTTGGCGATGTTGCCGGATTTACGTACTTATAAACAAACTTTCCATGTTCCAACGGTCAATAATAAATTGGGGGTGGGAGAGAAGAATAGTGTGCGGAAGACAATGAAAAACCTATATGGGACAGAAGATCTGTTTTTCGACGAAATTGATGTGAGTATTAAGAAAAACTGTAAGAAGTTGCAGGATTCGCAAACTTATTTATATCAATTTCAGGCATTGACACAAGACTTGATGATGCTGATAGGAAATTTGATGAAATTTAAGTTGCGTATGCCCGGCTTTTTTAAGAAAGCGATTTACAGTATGACGGAGAAAACCGTGAACGATATCTTTGACAAGAACGACTATTCCGATTCTGGTGTGATAAAGACGATCGCTTCCATTCGTCAAATCAACAACAGGCTTGGATTTTCTAGAAAATGGATTACCGACTTCGTGTTCCAAATCATACTGTTAGCAAAAAAAGAGCCGAAGCCTGAAGCGGAAAACCAAAAAGAGATTAAAAGATAATAAGCAACTACGCTCTAATACTTTCAATTGAAAATAAGTGTTTAATAATTTTGTTAAATTAAAACTTTAATGTAAATTTGTAGCCAAAATTATTGTGAGTGTATGAATGCTAATGAGAAAACACTAAATACGTTTGCGACTCGTGTAAGGCAAATGATTCTCCAATACGAAGAGATGAAAAATGCAAATACCGAGTGGCGAGCAAAAGTGGAACAGAGTGAAAAGAAGATCAAAGATCTTGAAGCACAACTGACTCAAGCACACAATGACTACAATTCATTAAAAATGGCTCGGATGATTGAAATTTCTGACGGTGATATGGAGACTGCTCAGAAAAGAATCGCCAAGCTGATTAGAGATGTTAATAAATGCATCACACTCATCAGTGAGAAATAACCTTGAAATATGTCAGACGATAAGTTACATATAAGATTACACGTTTATGATACGGAGCTTCCTGTCAATGTACCTCGTGAAGATGAGGAATATTATCGTTCTGCATCCAAACTAATTACCGATACGGTAAATACTTATTCTACGCTTTTCAAAGGAAAGAAAAACGATAAGGATATCTTATATATGTCAATGCTTGATATAGCTTTGCGATATAAGAAAGAAGGTGCACGCAATGATACTGCACCTTTTAATGAAATTCTTGGTAAACTCACTTCTGAGATTGAGGATGTGCTTAAAGGGAATCAAGAATAATAATCAAAAACAATAATAAATGAGTCCAATTTTAGCAATTATCATTGCTGTTATATGCCTTGTGTTAGGCGGTTTAGGTGGGTATTCCTATTTACGCTATGTGGCAAAAGGAAAATATAATGAGCTAATGGAACAGGCTGATAAAGATGCCCAAGTAATAAAAGAAAAGAAACTTTTAGAGGTAAAGGAAAAGTTCCTTAACAAGAAAAGTGAACTCGAAAAAGAAGTTCATCAGCGAAATCAGAAGATTCAGCAAAGTGAAAACCGTTTGAAGCAGAGGGAAATATCTTTAAATCAACGGCAAGAAGAACTTGCTCGTCGGAAACAAGACGTAGAACAAATGCAGCAACGCATTGACAATGAGAAGAAATTACTCCAAGTGAAGCAAGAAGAACTGGTAAAAATGCAGCAGCTTGAGCGAGCTAAACTTGAGGAATTGTCCGGGTTGAGCGCAGATGAAGCAAAACACCGATTAGTAGAAAGTTTGAAAGATCAAGCCAAGTTGGATGCCGCTTCATATATAAATGAAATCGTTGACGAAGCCAAATTAAATGCCAATCAGCAAGCAAAGAAGATTGTTGTTCAAACCATCCAGCGTGTAGCAACGGAAACTGCCATAGAAAATTCGGTTAGTGTATTTCATATTGACAGCGATGAAGTGAAAGGGCGCATTATTGGTCGGGAAGGACGTAACATACGTGCGTTAGAGGCAGCTACGGGGGTTGAGATAGTTGTTGATGATACTCCTGAAGCTATCGTCATTTCCGCTTTCGATCCTGTACGGAGAGAGATTTGTCGTTTGGCTTTGCATCAGTTGGTTGCGGATGGCAGAATTCATCCAGCAAGAATAGAAGAAGTCGTTTCAAAGGTTAAGAAGCAGTTGGATAATGAAATAATTGAGACAGGAAAACGTACCGCCATCGATTTAGGCATTCATGGCTTGCATCCGGAGCTGATTAGGATAGTGGGAAAGATGAAGTATCGTTCCTCCTATGGACAAAATCTATTACAACATGCTCGTGAGACAGCCAACCTCTGCGGAGTAATGGCAAGTGAGTTAGGGTTAAATCCCAAAAAGGCAAAGCGCGCCGGACTGCTGCATGACATCGGGAAAGTACCTGATGAAGAAACAGAATTGCCTCATGCACTCTATGGTGGCAAAATAGCTGAAAAATATAAAGAAAAACCGGAGATATGCAATGCCATCGCTGCCCATCACGATGAAATAGAAATGACCAGTTTGTTAGCTCCAATTGTTCAAGTTTGTGATGCGATTTCCGGAGCGCGTCCGGGAGCTCGACGTGAAATAGTGGAGGCTTATATAAAACGTTTGAACGATTTGGAAGCGATTGCAATGAGTTATCCCGGAGTAACTAAAACCTATGCCATACAGGCCGGGAGAGAGTTGCGCGTGATAGTGGGAGCAGACAAGATGGACGATATGGAAAGTGAGGAGTTGAGTTCTGAAATTGCGGAGAAGATACAGAATGAGATGACTTATCCCGGACAAGTCAAGATTACTGTTATTCGTGAAACGCGCAGTGTTTCTTATGCGAAATAATGTCTATTGAAGAGAAAGGGGACATGTTTTTTATGTCCCCAATTTTCTTTCATGGGTAGCACTTCTTTTTTCTAATTTGTTGTGAGTTGTTTTTATTATTTATTGTTTGGACAGCGATATCCTAAGATTATAGATGGATTGAAAGCCAGAAGAAATACGTGCGTCTCCCACTAAATTGCGGATATTACGATAGTTAAAAGTGTTTTGCTTTCTCATATATTATCAATTACATTAAACTTATAAAACACTACAAAGTCGATGAAGAATCAAAAAATGTACGAGGCTGATGATAAAATGATAAGCCTGATTGCCGATAATTACGCCTTGTTACAAGCCTTGGGAAGTTTTGGTATCAATCTCGGTTTTGGCGATAAGACCGTTCGTGAAGTGTGTGAAGCGCAAAATGTTGATACCTACACATTCCTTTCGGTTGTAAACTTTTCCATAAATGGGTACAAAGAGTACGATGATACTGATAGATTGTCTATACCGACTTTGGTTAACTATCTGAAAGCTTGCCACACTTATTATTTAGATTATGAACTTCCTTTCATTCGTAAAAAGTTACTTGATGCATTGGATGTAAGTGATAATTTCGCGCGTCTGATATTGAAGATATACGATGAATATGCGTTTGATATTCATCATCACATGGAATATGAAGAGAAAACGGTTTTTCCTTATGTCGAATCTCTGTTGGCAGGTAATGCTGATGAGAAATATGACATTGAGACGTTTTCCAAGCATCATACGCAGACAGATGTGAAGTTGCGCGAACTGAAGAATATCATTATCAAATACCTTCCTTCAGATACCAGACACAACAACCAATTGACATCTACTTTGTATGATATATATAATTGTGAGAATTGGCTGGATTTGCATGCTCGGGTGGAAGATGAAATATTCATTCCGGTTATTCGTCATTTGGAAATGAAAAGTAAGCAAAATGATGTTTCTTTGAAAATATCCAATATGATTAAGCCGAGTGGTTCAACGGAAACTCTGAGTGACAGAGAAAAAGAAGTCATTATTTGTGTTGTGCAAGGTATGACGAATAAGGAAATAGCCAATCATCTCTGTATCTCTACGAATACGGTTATCACCCATCGACGGAATATAGCTCGAAAGCTTCAAATTCATTCTCCGGCAGGATTAACCATCTATGCCATTGTCAATAACCTCGTAGATATCAGCAGTGTTAATTTATAATTGTATTCACTTAAGAAAAGTATGAATAAATCTATGATGACAGAAGAACATTTTGAAATTGAGCATGGAAAAATGCCTCATGGTCATCCGCGTATGGCTATTATTGATCCCAATACATTGGCAGTATTGGGGTTAAAGTATATTCTTCAGAAAGTACTACCTATTCTTACGGTTGAGACTTTTTCCAATTTTAGTGATTTCTATCATGCTTCCCCCGACTCGTTTTATCATTATTTTGTAGCTCAAACTGTAGCTTTAGAAAATCGTGCTTTTTTTACTGATAGAATTAATAAGACTATCGTGTTGTCCATGACTAATGATCCCAATTCTCAGCTGTCCGGGTTTCATAGTTTTTGCATTAATGTTCCGGAAGATGAGTTAGTGAAGAACGTTTTGAAAGTGGAGCAACACGGACATGCGGGAGGGAAGAATTTTCCTCAAATGCCTCAAATCTTCAAGAATAAGGTTTTGGGAAATCGGGAGATAGAAGTACTTTCTTTGGTTGTTCAAGGCTACATCAATAAAGAAATTGCTGCAAAACTTTGTATTAGTCCCACGACAGTAATTACGCATCGAAAAAAAATAACGGAAAAGTTGGGAATAAAAAGTGTTTCGGCTTTGACTATATATGCTGTCATGCACGGATATGTTGATATCAATAAGATATAGTTTATAGAAATGCTGCCAGAAGGTGAGCCACCCATCCCTTGAACTTCTGCCATGGTGTTCTCCATTCATTCCAAGTTTTTTCCGTGAGTCTGAAACTCTTTTTCTTTTCGTTTTCGAAGAGTGTGTCCAGCTCTTTTGTTGTTTCTTTGTCAATGATGACGGCATTAACTTCTCTGTCCCACCTTAAACTTCTCGCGTTTAAGTTTGCCGATCCCACCGTGCAGAACTTCCCATCCACCATTATGATTTTTGTGTGATGAAATCCGGGCTTATAAATCCAGACGACACATCCTCCCTTCATTAGTTTATGCGCATTGTAAAAGCCACAATCCGGTGTTAAGGGAATGTCGCTTTTTTCACTCAATAAAATTTCTACTTTCACCCCTCTCTTTACCGCATTTCTAAGAGCGTTTATTAATTTCCGGCTCAATGTGAAATATGGATTGATGATTTTGATACTATCTTTCGCATCATTAATCGAGTTAATGTAGAAGTAGCGAATGATTTCATTTGAAATGCGTGGTTTCCTATTGATGATACCCACCATTTTTTTTCCTGCCGATTTACAAGTATCCGGTATTAGCCCTTTGATATAGTCGGCATTGGATATTCCGCGAAAATATTTACTGCCGATTATTTTTTCTCCTGCCACCATCCACCACATATCTATAAAAATCTTTTGAAGCGTGTTCACTTCATCTCCCTCTATGCGACAGTGCAAGTCGTGCCAAGAACCTATTGCTTTCTTACCTTTTATGTAATAATCGGCGACATTCATCCCACCCGTATATGCTATTTTACCATCTATGATAACGATTTTTCGGTGATCGCGATTAAAAATATCGTGTATCCAAGGAAATCGTATAGGTTTAAACTGATATATCTCTATACCTTTTTTTCTTATCGCATCCAAATGATGTTTTTTCATTGGGCGATTGTTACTGGCATTTCCAAATCCATCGAATATGGCTCTTACCTCAACTCCCTGACCGGCTTTCAGAGCCAATCTCTTCAAGAGCTCCCCATTGATAGAGTCGTTCCTGAAGTTAAAGTATTCCAAATGTATACTCGATTTGGCTTGTTCTATGGCTTTGAACAAGTCATCGAATTTCTCTTGTCCATTAGTTAGCAGCGTAACGGAATTATTTTTTGAGAACCGAATCCCCTTTGCGCGTAGTTGGTGTGCTATCAGTGAATCGGAACTTATGAATACACTGTCTTCTGTTGTGCGATGCGATGAGAGAGTTGATGAATTTGCCCAAATCGCAATCGCACACAAGAACAAGGTGAAGATATATTTTATCTTATTTTTCAATCTTATTTCTTTAATCTGTCATTTTTGTTCGGTTCGTCAAATCATGCAACTGTAATGATCCACAACCCCCAACAATTTCTTTTCCTCATCGCAGACAAGGACTGTGTGAATTTTATATTGATGCATCATTCTTTGAATTTCTGTTATTTTTGTTGTTGGTGCCACCATTTTGGGGGCGGTTGTCATGATGTCCTCAACTTTATGGTCAAAGAATCTCGCTTGCCATTTTTCCATTGCGCGTCTGATATCGCCATCGGTTATCAGTCCGATAACTTTTTTTTCTTCGAGTGAAACTCCTAAGCCCAATTTTCCTTTACTCACCAATATGATAGCATCTCCCAAGTGGGTGCATTTTGGAATTATGGGCAATTCATCCGACCGCATTACGTCTTGAGCTGTAGTCAGTAAACGTTTGCCAAGCTCTCCTCCCGGATGAAATTGGGCAAAGTCTTTTGGTCGAAACTTTCTGACTTCCATCAGTGCCACAGCCAACGCATCGCCCATTACCAGTGCGGCAGTGGTTGAACTTGTTGGAGCGAGGTTCAGCGGACATGCTTCTTTTTCTACCCACACCTTTATGTGTACTGTGGAATATTTTGCCAATAAGGATTGTGCGTTCGCGCTCATGCCAATGATGGGGATGTTCATGTGGAGCACCATGGGGATGAATCGCAGCAATTCGTCTGTCTGTCCCGAATTGGAAAGCGCAAGTACCACGTCATCTTTGGTCATAACTCCCAAGTCGCCGTGATATACGTCCAAGGGATTGACGAAGAATGCAGGCGTGCCTGTCGAAGACAAGGTCGCAGCTATCTTTGCGCCTATATTCCCACTTTTACCCACTCCGGTAACAATGATTTTCCCTTTGCAATGGAACATCAGGCTGACAGCTTTATCGAAGTTCTCATCCAGTTGGTCGATAAGTGCCAGAGTTGCATTTGCCTCTTCCTTAATGCATTGGCTTGCATATTCTCTCACCCTTTCAAGTCTGTCTTCTGCTTTTTTCATAGCAATTTTTCTATTGTTCTTTCAAGGTTTGACAATTCCAACATATTCGCAGCATCGCTCAGTCCCAAATCCGGTTCGGGGTGCACTTCAAAGAAATATCCTGTGGCACCAAAGGCCTTTGCTGCCAATGCCATTGCGGGAACAAACTTCCTGTCGCCTACGGTCTTTCCGTTTCCCGCGCTTGGTCGTTGAACGCTGTGCGTGCAGTCCATTATCACCGTGGGAACTATTTCCTTCATGTCGGGAATGTTCCTAAAATCAACGATTAGGTTATTATATCCGAAACTGTTGCCTCGTTCAGTGAGCCATATCTCTTGGGCACCGCTTTCCCGGCACTTCTCAGCAGGATATCTCATGTCTTTTCCACTAAGGAATTGAGCTTTCTTGATATTTACCACCTTTCCGGTCTTTGCAGCCGCTACCAGTAAGTCGGTCTGCCGGCACAAGAATGCCGGTATTTGTATCACATCTGCCACTTTGCTTACGGCTTCAGCCTGACTGCTCTCGTGAATGTCGGTCAGGATTTTCAAACCATATTTCTCTTTTACGGCTTTTAGCATTGCCAATCCTTCCTTTAGTCCCGGTCCGCGAAAGGAGTGTAGGCTTGTACGGTTTGCTTTGTCGAAACTGGCCTTGAAAATAATGTCAGTATCAAATTTATTATTCAGGCGAACAAGTTCCTTCGCAACCGTATCAAGAAGTTGCATATTTTCTATCACGCAGGGACCTGCGATAAAAATGTTGTTTTTTTTCATATCTTAACGGATAAACTCCCAAAATGCAGATGTTTGCACCTGTCTTCTTCAATTCTTCATGCAAAGATACTAAAGTTTAATGTTTTACATTGAGCAATATCGTTTTTTTTATTACTTTTGCAATAAATACACATACTTATGATACTTGTAGCCGATAGCGGAAGTACGAAGACGGATTGGGCATTATGCTCCAATACTGTTTCAAGAGAAAAATTCAAACCGGATGTTTTACGAATTCAGACGCAGGGGATTAATCCTTTTCATCAATCTCGTGATGTCATCATGGGGATTATTCGTGAGGAATTGCTGCTGAAATGTTTCGAGAAGTTTCAACTGAACCGGATATCAGAAACTATTTCAGAGGTTGCCTTTTATGGTGCCGGTTGTAACACAACCACAATTCCTTTGATGCGCTATTGTTTACAAGAGGTGTTTCCCCAAGCTGTTATCGAGGTTGCCGGAGATATGTTAGGTGCGGCTCGGGCACTCTACGGAAAGAGCGGCGGGGTGGCTTGCATTCTCGGAACGGGGTCGAACAGTTGTTTCTATGATGGTAGAAAAATAGTGCGCAACGTTCCTCCGCTTGGTTATATTTTGGGTGATGAAGGAAGTGGAGCGGCATTGGGAAAACTTTTTCTTAATGGTATTTTCAAAGGCGATATTTCCGGTAGAATACGTGATAAATATCTGGAGCAAGCCGGACTTACCTATACCGACGTGATAGAACGTGTCTATCGCAAACCATTGGCAAACAGGTTTCTTGCCAATACATCAAAATTTATACTTGAGAATATTCAGGAAGACGACTTGAAGCGTTTGGTGAAATTTAATTTCTATCAATTCTTTTCAAAAAACATTCGTCATTATGATGATTTGGGAAATAATAAAATTTCCGCCATAGGAAGTGTTTCTTATTATTTCAAGGATTTTTTTCAGGAAATAGCTGATGACTTTGGTTATGAAGTGGTAAAGATTGAACGCTCTCCGTTAATGGGTATGTTGAATTATCAATTACTTTCATTCTGATTTTTTTTGTAAAATAAAACGACTGTTTTTTAACATTTGCAAAATCGTGAAATAGCTCTGAAATTTTGAGTTCTCATCGGTTGAAACCCATTTTCTCGATGTTTTTTATACTGAAAACTGTTTTTAGTGTTGCAACAGCTTACCTTTTGCGATCCAATAGATGAGCAATTACTCAACGATTGATGACCTTTCAGACTGTAATGGCTAAGCTTTTGTGGGCTTTTCTATACAGAATAAATATGGCTTTTTTATATGTTTCGTCAATATGTTGAAATACAGCAAGTTATGAAAGCATTGAGATTGTGCTGTTTTCTCACCGTTTCACATTCCTTTCAGAAAACGTTTGTAATTTTATGTCGGTTGTAAATAAAATTCACATCGCAGACTTATATAAACAATAAATGGAGTAGAGGATGCGTTATCAAAATATGTTGAAAAAAAATAAGTCGATACTCATCATCATCTTGTCCCTGCTAATCAGTTTTTCTGCATTTGGACAATCGTTCACGCTTCAGGGCAAGGTGTCCGACAAGGATGGTAATCCGATAGAATTGGCTTCCATCATGGTGGTTTCTCAAGGCAAATTAGCCATGAGCAACTTGAAAGGTGAATTCAGTCTGACTTTGCGAAGTGAAGATTCTGTGAAGGTCAGATTTTCCATGATAGGCTATAAGACTAAAATAAGAACTTTGCATCGACCTCGGGGAAAGCAAACCCTGCTTGTGCAATTGGCCGATGATAACGAGTTGCAAGAAGTGGTGGTTGAGGGGAAAGCGCGCGTTCATGGAACAACGGAGAACCTTGATTTGGAAAAGAACAAGCAAGCTCCATCAGCGACAGGAAACGCGGTTGAGGAATTGGTACAAACACAGGCGGGTGTTTCCACACATTCGGAATTGTCATCTCAATATAACGTGCGAGGGGGTACTTTTGATGAAAATTCGGTATATATCAATAACGTCGAAGTGTATCGCCCATTCTTGGTGCGTAGCGGACAACAGGAAGGACTTTCTGTCATTAATCCCGATATGGTGGAAAGTGTTGGCTTTTCTACCGGTGGCTTTGAAGCTAAATATGGCGATAAGATGAGTTCGGCATTGGACATTCAATACAAACGTCCTAAAGAAACCGAAGCTGCCCTCTCGGCATCGTTGCTCGGCGCAAGTGGATATTTGGGATTAGCCACTAAAAAGCTGACATGGAGTAATGGCTTACGCTATAAAACTAATAAATATTTGTTGGGAACATTGGAAACAAAAGGTGAATATAAACCTTCCTTTCTTGATTATCAAACTTACTTGTCATGGTTGCCTAATCGGCGTTGGAGAATAGATTTCATTGGGAATATTTCCAACAACGAATACAATTTCCAACCCCAAGACCGAGAAACACGCTTTGGAACCATGGAAAACGTGAAATCGTTCAAGGTATATTTTGATGGTAAGGAAAAGGATGATTTCCGTACATTCTTTGGCACGCTCAGTGTTACCAATCATCTGTCCGCAAAAACTGAAATATCGCTCATTGCTTCCGCTTTCTCAACTAAAGAAAATCAAAGCTATGACATACAAGGACAATATTGGCTTACTCAAACTGAAACATCGGAAAATCTTGGGGTAGGTACGTATTCGCAACACTCTCGAGATTATTTGCGAGCAAATGTACAGAGCCTCAAGTTGATGTTGAAGCATAAGGCAGGGAAACATAATATTGAAGGTGCGTTTACTTATAAGATAGAAAGTATTAAAGAGAACTCATCAGAATACGAATATCGTGATTCCGCAGGGTATAACATACCGCATACGGGGAACGATCTGAATCTGATTTACTCACTCCGTGCGCGTAATAAACTTGACGCAAAAAGAATAGAAACATATTTGCAGGATACATGGCATTTCCAAACTCGCGATTCAATTCCCACGTTGTTCACGCTTAATTACGGAGTACGTTTCGCGCATTGGAATTACAATGGAGAAAGCATCTTCTCGCCACGTGCCTCTTTATCCGTCACACCCGGATGGAATCGCAATCTGTCGTTTCGTCTGGCTGGCGGATTATATTATCAAGCACCTTTCTACAAGGAGTTGCGCGATACAACTGTTGTTAATGGCATTACTTACGCATTGTTGAACAAGAAAATAAAGTCTCAACGTTCCATTCACATTCTTGCCGCAATGAATTACAACTTCCGAATGATGAACCGACCATTCAAATTCACGGCGGAACTATATTATAAAGTTCTTTCACGGCTCATCCCCTATTCTGTGGATAACGTGAAAGTTACCTATTATGGCGATAATCGCTCTTCCGGTCATGCGGCGGGCATTGATTTGAAGTTATTCGGAGAGTTTGTCCCCGATGCTGATTCATGGCTCACTTTTAGCATTATGAATACAAGAATGAAACTGAATGGCAGGAATATTCCATTACCTACAGATCAGAAGTTTTCCGTAAACTTGTATTTCACCGATTATTTCCCGGGAACCACACGCTGGCGGATGTCGCTAAAATTGGCTTATGCCGATGGACTTCCTTTCTCAGCACCTCATAGAGAGTTGGAGAGAAATTCTTTCCGAGCACCGGCATACCGGCGTGCCGATATAGGTATGAGCTATCGGTTGTTTGATAATCACGACCGTTCAAAACATTCGGTTTTTCGCAATATATGGCTTGGGGTAGATTGCCTGAACCTTTTGGGGATTAATAACGTAAATTCTTATTATTGGGTTACGGACATTGCCGGGCAACAGTATGCTGTTCCTAACTATCTTACCGGCAGGCAGATTAATGGAAAAATAACGGTGGAGTTCTAACCCCTCCTAACATACACAGAGCTATACAGGGAAAATCTTATGTCTTTTCATAAGTCGTCGGATCTTTTACACCTGCGGCAAGGAAAGCTTCATGACGCTCTATGCACGTGCCACATGTGCCACAATGTTGTTCCCCACCTTTATAGCAGCTCCAAGTCATAGAATAATCCACACCTAATTTTATTCCCTTGCGAACAATATCAGCTTTTGTCAGCAAAGTATAGGGTGCTTCAATCCGAATGTTGTTGAAAGTGCCGGCGGAACCGGCAGCTCTTATGGCAGCGATGAACTCCGGTCTGCAATCAGGATAAATCGTATGGTCGCCTCCGTGGTTGGCAATGTAGATGCGTCGCATTTTTCTACTTTCGGCAATACCTATGGCGATGGAAAGCATGATACCGTTACGAAAAGGGACAACAGTAGATTTCATGTTCTCCTCATCATAGTGCCCATTCGGAATCTTGTCCGCACCTTCCATCAAAGAACTTGTGAAGTACTGTTGCATGAAATTGAGGGGAATGACAATATGAGGAATTCCTAACTTTTCGCAATGATATTTTGCCAAAGGCAACTCTTTGCATGCGTGATTTTGCCCATAATCAAAAGAAATTCCAAGTGATATTTCTTCTTGCTTCTCATAAAGTAAAGTAACGGAGTCAAGTCCGCCACTAATAATGATAATAGAATCTTTCATTGAAGTGTATTTTCTGCAAAAATACAAAAAAGATTGTATTTGATTTCATAAATCAATTAAATATGCTTATTTTTGCGGTAAAGATGTATTCAATTCTAACTACAAAAAATAATCAGATGAAAATTAATGATTTTAACTTCGCAGGACTGAAAGCTATCGTTCGCGTTGATTTTAATGTGCCATTGGATGAAAATGGCAACGTAACTGATGATACTCGAATCCGTGGAGCTTTGCCAACATTGAAGAAGGTGTTGGCTGATGGCGGTTCCCTGATAATGATGAGTCACATGGGAAAACCGAAAGGTAAAGTAAAACCGGAACTTTCATTGCGACAGATTGTAAAAAATGTGAGCAATGTCCTTGGGGTAGAAGTAAAATTCGCAAAGGATGCCGCGAATGCTGATGCAGAAGTAGCAGCCTTAAAAGCCGGAGAGGCATTGTTGTTGGAAAACTTGCGCTACCATGCAGAGGAAGAAGGCAAGCCCGTCGGTATAGAAAAAGGTACACCGGAATATGACAAAGCCGCAGCGGAAATGAAAGTCAGACAAGCTGATTTTGCGAAAAAACTGGCATCTTATGCGGATGTATATGTTAATGATGCTTTTGGAACCGCACACCGAAAACACGCCTCTACTGCTGTTATAGCCGACTCTTTTGACGCAAATCACAAAATGTTGGGCTTCTTGATGGAAAAGGAAGTTACGGCCATCAACAATGTTTTGAAAAATGCACAGCACCCATTTACCGCGATAATAGGAGGCTCCAAGGTTAGTTCCAAACTTGGTGTTATCAAAAACTTATTGGACAAAGTAGATAACCTTATTATTGGTGGCGGTATGGGCTACACTTTTATTAAGGCTCAAGGAGGAAAAATTGGGAACTCTCTTCATGAGGATGATTTAATGGGAGAAGCTCTGAATGTTATTGCCGCTGCCAAGGAAAAAGGCGTTAATCTTTCGCTGTCCGTAGCTACCTTGTGCGGAAAGGACTTTTCTAATGATACCGAGCGCAAGGTATTCCCAATAAACCAAATCCCGGACGAGTGGGAGGGAATGGACGCTTCGGAAGAAAGTTTGGCAATCTGGAAGAAAATCATCCTTGACTCAAAAACAATTCTTTGGAATGGTCCGGTAGGTGTGTTTGAGTTGGAGAATTTTGCTCACGGTACCGGTGAAATTGCAAAATATGTAGCTGAGGCTACAAAGAAAAACGGTGCATTCTCACTGATTGGTGGTGGCGACTCGGTTGCCGCGGTCAACAAGTTTGGACTGGCAGGGGAAGTTTCCTATGTTTCCACCGGTGGCGGTGCCATGCTTGAAGCTATTGAAGGCAAAGTGTTGCCGGGAGTGGCTGCCATAGAGAAATAACCTGTTATATATAATTAAAGAGGGCGTATCATAACTCGTCTTTATGATACACCCTCTTATAAATTATCACTCGTATAAATCCCTGTTTATGCAACCCTTTTGGTCAGAGGGCATCAGGTTCACCCATTTTGAAGATAAGAAAGGAACATCCCTCGGTGGAAGCCATGTTGCAGCCTTTGAGTTTACAATAGCCGAGTATCTGTTCCGAAGGTCATTGGAGTTGTCACATATAGCGGGTGATGTGGTTCTTTATTTCTTCTGTAAAGCGCGGTTCTTGCGAAGACGCTCTTATGGACACTTGCAAGCATCTGCGCATGAGAGTAACTATACGTTTCATGTTTATTGCGATTGCGCTTAAATTCCCGACTTACGACAGATTTGTTTAGAGTACTATTGTTTTGTTTGTGAAATAATGCGACAAAAATTTGCACGTTTAGAAATTATATAGTATCTTTGCACCGCATTTATAAAATGCTTGGCTTCTCGGTTCTAACTTATTTCCGGAAGGATGGGTGAGTGGCTGAAACCAGCAGTTTGCTAAACTGCCGTGCGCGTTAGCGTACCGGGGGTTCGAATCCCCCTCCTTCCGCTTTTATTGGTCGGTTCATCTAACGGTTAGGATACAAGATTCTCAATCTTGGCATACGAGTTCGATTCTCGTACCGACTACTTGAGGTGTGATTAAAGTATTTGATTATAGGTAATAGCGGGTCAGTCGTAAAACCCAGTTGCATCCCCCTCCCTCTCATGCACATAATTTTATAAGCCTGTAAAGGAAGAAAGGAATATCCGTTACTCCCCTGAACTGTGCCCTGAAGGCTTTGACTTTTGCGTTGAAGGATTCAGCATTGGCATTTGTG
>QWCK01001483.1_pt1 | contig 56905 bp, 46 predicted proteins | sample 1972571 | NCBI WGS metagenome assembly QWCK01 (sample SAMN09866710, study PRJNA288562) | Human gut metagenome isolate term2_stool, whole genome shotgun sequencing... | isolation source: gut | host: Homo sapiens | place: USA: California | reverse complement strand
ACGCTCCACTTTTATGCTCATATCGGGGCGGGTCATTAAGCCATAAAACCACTCCTGTGCAAGCACATCGTGGTTTCAGGCTTTTGACCCTGGCATCATAAAATATCTGTGGAATAAAAAATAATCTGAGTCATAAAGTTTAGAATGAAAGAAAAATTCAAACTTTATGGCTCAATTTTTATATTAATCATTTTTGTACCTTATTTGCTGACTGTCTGGGTGCGAGGCGGTTTTGATGGAAAACAGACAAATCCTGTGCAGGCGCAGATTGAAGAACAGTTGCCGTTTGTGGTGGCGCGGGAAATTTCGCCGGACAGTGAATCGGAATGCCTGAAGGTACAGACAATCATCGCCAGAACGAATCTGTGGAAAAGCTATCAGAAAACCATGGAAGAAGAATCACAAACAAATGAAGGTACAACGGATTCTGGGCTGGAAAGCTACACAGAACAGGAATTGAAAAAAATCTGGGGAACTTCCTACGAATCCAACATGGAAAAACTCAGACAGGCAGTGGAGGAGACTTCCGGTGAAATCCTGACCTGTGAGGAGAAGTCCATTCAGGCGGCTTATCATTACGCCGCAAACTGCAAAACAAGAAATGCGTCTGAAGTCCCAGGTCAGGAAGATTATATCTGGCTGCAAAGCGTCGACAGTAAAGATGACATGCTGGCGGATGGATTTTTGAATGTCAGTTATATGGAAAAGCAAGACTTTGTAAATGCGCTGACGCCGATTTTTCAAGATGAGACATTAAATGCGGATCAGATGCCCGGTGCATTGGAATTATCCAAACGCGACAGCGCAGGCTATGTGACGGAAGTAGCTTATGGAACAACAGTGGCAAACGGGGAAGCAGTGCGTCAGGCATTACATCTGAACTCAGCATGTTTTTATCTGTCCGAGCTGGATGGAAAAATCCGTATTGTTACAAAGGGTATCGGACATGGATTGGGACTCAGTCAGTACGGCGCAAATGAACTGGCAAAACAAGGCAGAAACTGCCGTGAAATACTAACTTACTATTATACCGGTGTCAGAATCAAATCATGGTAAGATGTTGGGGTTAAAAGATGCCATACGAATTGTTCCGTACTTCGTACTCCCACAATTCTATCCAATATTCGCATATCGTGAAGCTGACGCTCCACTTTTATGCTCATATCGGGGCGGGTCATTAAGCCATAAAACCACTCCTGTGCAAGCACATCCTGGTTTCAGGTTTTTGACCCTGGCATCATGGTAAAAGCTAATTGTATTTTTTGCAGTCTGTTTTTGCTGCATTGAATAAATCCATTTTTTTCGGAAAGAATAACAGTAAAACCATTAGTAATAAGTGGAATCTGGAGGAGAAAAATGGAAAAGCAGAAAAAGACAGAGCATGTTGAAAAAAAGGAAAAACGGCGACGGATCATTCATACACAGAAATCATATCTGACGGCAGGAGTGATCATGCTGGTGGCAGTCATTGCCATGGCAGGTGCTTATCAGAGAGAAAAGAAAAACGCGGAGAATGCACAGAATGAGGCGGTGGCACTGGAAGAAAACGACTGGGTGGAGCCAGAGACAGATACTTCGTCAACCGGAGATGAGACACAGGAAACAATGGCAGCACAGACACCGGAATCACAGGTTTCTGATAATCTCAATGCACAGACCGACACAACAGAAATGACACAGACAGATCCGGTACAGGGAAGTACCGATACAACAGCATTAAATAATGAGGTACAGACCAGTGAAGAACCGGTGATGCATTTTGCAGCATCGGACACCATCAGCTGGCCGTTAGAAGGTGATGTGATTCTGAACTACAGCATGGACAGTTCGGTTTATTTTGCTACGTTGGATCAGTATAAATATAATCCGGCACTGATCATTGCGGGGGCAGTGAACGACCGTGTGACAGCGGCGGCAGATGGACAGGTCATCGGTGTGGACACAACAGCAGAAACGGGACAGACTGTGACTATTGGGCTTGGTGACGGTTATCAGGCAATCTATGGTCAGTTAAAAGAGATTGAAGTATCGGCAGGAGATTACGTGAAACAAGGTGATACCATTGGCTATCTGGCAGAGCCAACAAAATATTATTCCGTGGAAGGTGCGAACCTGTATTTTGTCATGACAAAAGAAGGAAAACCGGTAAATCCGATGGATTATATTCGATAAAAGTTTTGTTCACGTATTGCGGCGAATCTGTGTATAATAACAGTGTACCGGTTAATATTCGCAATCGAAAAATAGATACAGTTTTACCGGAGGAGAAAAATTCTGGTATCCGGTGCCAGACGTCTCACCTGATATCGGAATAGAATGTTGTATCTGGAACGGTAAAAATGAAGGTACGTGAATAAAATACAGCAGGTTCGATTGCTTTTTATAAGGATGTTTGGGGTGTGCAGTAAGAGAGATGAAAAATGTAGACTGTACGCCCTGAGCAGAGAAAAGTGATCAGATAAATGGAATATGATGAGATTATCACTGTGCGATATAAATGGAATCTGCTGAATAAGAAATAACCCGGAAAAGCAAGGATAATAAGTGGAGAAAACATGAGAGAAACAACGAGAAATTATACATATATTTTAAAGTGTGGGGATGGGAGTCTCTACACTGGATGGACGAATGATATTGCGGCGCGTCTGGAGCAGCATCGTAGCGGAAAGGGTGCAAAATATACACGGGGACGCGGGCCTTTGCAGCTGGTGTATCTGGAAGTACATGATACGAGATCAGAGGCGATGAGCCGTGAAGCAAGGATCAAGCGATTTACAAAAAGTGAAAAATTAAAACTTCTTGCCGCAGAAAGCTGGCGTTTGGAACTGACTGATACGGAACAGGATTTGTTGGAATGAGACTTTGTGCGAAAGAGGAAAAAGGTATATCATTTGACTTTATTAAAAAATCCCGATAGTGTTCGATATTTGTGCAACGAATACTATCGGGATTTTTTTAGATAAATGCGCCTAAAGATATACAACGGCCTTTATCTTGAAATAATCATTTTGCAGATTGGATTTCCCATGGAGGAAAACTTCTGCTCATATTCTGTCATGACATTTCCCTGATTCAGTGTCTCATCATGATGCAGATCCCAGGTGAATGCGTCTAAATGCCATCCGGCAGGCTCTGCCTGCTCCAAGGAGAACTGGAACAGATCTTTGTTGTCAGTTTTGAATTCTACATGTCCTTCCGGTTTCAGAATTTTGTCATATCTGCCAAGGAAGGTCTGGGAAGTCAGACGGCGTTTTGCGTGACGATCCTTCGGCCAGGGATCTGAAAAGTTCAGGTAAATGCCATCTACTTCATGTTCTGCAAACATATTGCAGATGTTTTCGGCATCCATACGAATGAAACGCAGATTTTCCGGCTGTGTCTCCATGGCGTCTGTTTTTTCCAGAGCACGGACAAGCACGCTGGAATATTTCTCAATGCCGATGTAATTAATATCCGGATTTTGCTGCGCAAGGGTGGTGATAAACTGACCTTTTCCCATGCCTACTTCAATGCGGATCGGGTTGTTATTTCCAAAAATTGTATGCCAGTTGCCGGCCTGTGGGTTTTCTTCGAGAAAACACAGAGGATGATCGGCGATGGTTTCACGGGAACCCGGTACATTTCTTAATCTCATAAAAATAATTCCTTTCGTTGGTAAAAATGATGTTTCTGTAAATTTTCCACTGGTGATGCAATGGAATGGTAATAACTATGGTAAAAAATCAGGCGCAAAACAGTATCTGCGATTTGTACTTATATAATATAGATGTTGGGGTCAAAAGATGCCATACGAATTGTTCCGTACTTCGTACTCCCGCAATAATTCTTTTATAGAGAAAGTTTTGTGTCTGTTTGGTATTTTACTATAAGTTTCATGGAGCGACAAGAGAATTACTGTTGTTTTGCAGAGAAATGAGGGTGAAGTTTATTAAGATATCCTGAATTTTTCGTTATAATGCCTGTTTATTAACGTTGGAGAGGTGTTTCTGCTGGACGGAATATGTGAAATTTGCTATGATAATTATTATGTGAATGTAAAGCGGACATAAGCATCCCCCTTACCCATCGCTTAGTGCTCTACGCACTTGAAGCGGGGGAATGCTTATTCTGCGTTCAAATTTATGCAGATATTTTTATATTTATTTGAGAAAAAAGAAGATAATCCATACATTTGTGGGAAAAATAAAGTAAAGGTACGAGGGTATGCAAACATGATGGAAGTTTGGCATATTTGGAGGAAAAAATGAGAAAAATATTAAAGAGAATGAGCAGCGTTTTCCTGTGCGTTGCAATGGCGGTTGGCATATTCGGAACAACACCGGCTTTTGCAGAAGGGGAAGATGCCGGTGCACAGAACACTCAGGATCAGGCAGCGCAGTGGCCGGCGGGACCGGAAGTGCAGGCGCCAAGCGCCGTAGTAATGGACGCATCTACAGGTACTGTTTTATTTGAAAAAGATCCGGATACACCGCGTTATCCGGCGAGTATTACGAAAATTATGACAACTTTGCTGGCGCTGGAAAATTGCAGTCTGGATGAGATCGTACATTTTTCGGCAACAGCGGTATATGAAAATGAAGGTGGCACTTCTCATATTGCCAGAGATCTGGATGAAGAAATGACGCTGGAACAGTGTCTGTATGCAATCATGCTGGAATCAGCCAATGAATGTTCTTACGCTGTAGCGGAACATGTGGGCGGTGGTGATTATCAGAAATTCATTGATATGATGAATGCGAAAGCAGCAGAACTTGGCTGCACGAATACTCATTTTAATAACTGTAATGGTCTGCCGGATCCGAATCACGTAGTCAGCGCCAGAGATATGGCATTAATTTCCAGAGAAGCGATTCAGAACAGCATGTTTCGGAAAATTGCGAGTACCGTACGTTATGAGATTCCGCCGACAAACAAACATGCAGATGCAACTCCGCTGAACAATCATCATCAGATGATCAGTGCATACAAAGGTCGTCAGAATCTGTATGAATATTGTATCGGTGGAAAAACCGGATGGACATCTGATGCAGGAAACACGCTGGTGACTTTTGCAGAAAAAGACGGGATGACTCTGATCTGTGTCGTTATGGGATGCAGTGCAGGTGGTCAGTACAGTGACACCAGAACATTATTTGATTATTGTTTTGATAATTTTAAGCTTTTTAACGTATCACAGAATGAAAACCGTTACGAAAATACACAGAGTACAGGGAATTCTTTGTTTACAGAATGGAATACGTTTGCAAAAGTAGACAGCACAGCGCAGATTATACTTCCGGCGAATGCAAATTTTGCAGATACACAGACGGAAGTCAACTATGACCGGACAAGTGACAGCATTCTTGGAACGTTGGTTTATTCTTATGGTGGAAGACAGGTCGGAACTGCCAATGTGGTTACCACCGGAGCGCAGATCGCTGCATATCCGTTCGGAGAAAAGTCCGGTACGGTAAGTAAAAACGATAGCCAGACGGATCTGTCAGAAAAAAGTGCAGAAACCGGAAACGATGTGCAGAATAACAATACTTCTGCAACAAAATCCAATGCTCAGATCAGTAAAAAGAAACTGTTATTGATCGGTGGAGGTGTTGTAGGTGCAATTATTATCGTACTCATCATCTGCTTCCTGTATAACAATATCCGCCGTATCCATCGCAGAAAAAAAGGACGCGACCGCCGGTTTAAGACAATTAAAAATAACCGCAAGTGGAACAAACGTGGTGGGCGATAAAATTTGCTAAATTCACTGTGTAAAGAAAGACCTCCTGTGATTTTTTCTCAAGGCGCGATTGTTGGCGACTGAGACAAAATCACAACATCACCATGGCGTGGTGTAAGAATAATTACAATCCTGCAATCGCAATTTTTATGGAAATGATTGAAAAAAAATTAACAAAAATTTTATAAAGATCTTATAAGATATACGATTTTCCAAGGGCTTGAGACAAAAATCTTAAAAAAGTACGAAAATAAAAACATTATAATGGAAAGAACAGCATTTTATTAATAACAAAAATGGATTAACAAAAACAGCGTTTTTAGAAAAAAATATGGAAATGCGGAAAATGGCGGAAAAAAATGCAGAGTTAAATCCGTATAACGCATAACACTTATGCGCAAAACGGATAAGTGAAAATTCTTTGTGCAATTTGCACATAAAAGAGAAGAATGAAAGCTCCTGGTTTGTTGAAAATATATTGACTTTAAGAAACCCTTAAGATAGAATACTGGTATCACATTTGAAACTACCCGCAGACGTGACGGACGAATGTCTGTAAGGAGGGCGGTTTTGAAGGTAACATATGGTTTAATGGTATTATAGGAGGAAGTTGAAATGAACAACAAAAAGACCAGTAGCTGGAACCTTGGTGTAAAAGGTTACATCGTAGTTATTCTGGCGTTCTTCTCATGTTATGTGTATTCCGCACTGACATCAGATTCCCTGAACGTAACTCGTGACATCTTCATCGGACTTGGTATCAACGCAAGTGCCGTTTATGCAATGTCAACCATCGCTGTACCGTTTGGTATCGTTGGAAGTATTATTCTTGGCCGTTTGATCCAGAAACACTCTATCCGCCTTTACTGGGGACTGAGTATGATCATCACTGCTGTATTTACAGTAGCAATCGGTCAGATGCACAACACAATCGGTGTTGTTGTATGTTATGTAGTAATCTACACATTCTCCCTTGCATCCGCTATGCTGCTTGCAGGTGAGATTATCGGACACTGGTTCCCGACAAAACGTGGTGTAGCCATGGGTCTGTGTACAGCAGGTTATCCGTTATCTGCAGCTACAACATCTGCAGTAGCAGGTATGTTCGCCGGAACAGTTGGATATTCCATGTATTATGTGGCAATCGCAGTTATCGCAGTTATCGTTGGTATCGTAGTAATCCTTTTCGTTCGTGATTTCCCGGAAGAAAAAGGTGGTTACCCGGATAACAACCCTGCATTCGATGGCGAGAAAGCAAAAGCTGAGCATTTGGCAGCTCTTGAGTATCTGAAAACATCCAAATGGACAGCAGGTAAATGTCTGAAAACAGGACGTATGTGGATCCTCTGGATCGCAGTTGGTATCACAGGATTCATGTCCATGGGTATCATGTCCAACTTCGTAACAAAATTCATGGTTATGGGTTATGAGCTTCCTAACGTACTTCAGATGCTTGGTATCGCAGGTGTACTTGCTATCCCGGGATCTATTGTAGTAGGTTGGTTAGACGTTAAGATCGGTACAAAGAAAACAGGTATCCTGATTAACGCTATGGCACTTGTAGCAGTTCTTTGCTGCCTGACACGTGTAACTGCATTACATTATCTTGCTCTTCCGATTCTTGCTGTAATGTTAGGCGGATCTTCCAACTTAATGGTATCCTGTACAGCAGCTATCTGGGGACGTTACGATTTCAAAAATGCATTCTCAGTTATTCAGCCGCTGAACTCTGTTATGACAGGTGTTGGTATCACTGTAGTATCTGCTTGTAACAGTATTGACCAGACATGTCAGCTTGCTTACATCATCATGGCAGTTATGGCAGTTATCGGCCTGATCGCTATGTGTGCATTAAAAGTAGAGCCGATCGACAAAGACGTTCGCTAATCAGCAGAACATAAATTAGAAAAAAATATTGTTTTAGTCATATTCCCTGAATTATTACAATAGGACTGCCGGACGAAAATGTTTCGCCCGGCAGTTTTTGTGTTACAGTTTTGTGAAAGGTAACATTTTTTTACATAAAGCAGGAAATAAGCATTTTATGTATATAAAGAACAATAATTAAACATGGAAAAATTTGCATGAAAAGCAAAAAAAATGTTACGTTTTACTTGTGGTTCGAAGTGCAATACTCTATAATATTTTCATATGGTAAAATGTGGGTTGTAGTATAAGGTCAAATAACACAGCAGCAAAAGGAAAGATATTACGGTAGATTAGGGCAACAGGATAAAATACTGAAAAGAAAATTATTTGATTATATATCGTGAAATCACGCGTCCCCATGCGTGGTTTTTGCATTTTATACGGATTTATAAAGTTCGGTACAGGAGGACAAAATGAATATTAAAGAGTGTTATGACAAGATGGGCGCAGATTTTAATGAAGTGATGCAGCGTCTGGGAAGTGAGAATTTTATCAAACGGTTTGCTATAAAGTTTCTGGATGATTCCAGTTACCAGATGATTCTGGACGGAATAGAGGCAAAGGATGCAGAACTGGCTTTTCGCGGAGCACATACGTTAAAGGGTGTTTGTTCTAATCTGGGATTCACAAAACTGTCTGAGGAGAGCTCAAAGCTGACAGAAATCCTGAGAGGAAGAGAGCTGGTCGGCTATGAGGAAGTGCTGGCAGAGGTAGAGAAACAATATCAGATTACCGTAGAGGCTATCAAAGCACTTGACGCGTAAGAGATGAAACTGCAAAAGATGAGATTAAAATCAATGGTATATTTTGGGAAAAGTGATATATCTTAGCAGTAGCATCAGCAATGATGAAAGGAGTGCTATGATAAGGGATATAAAAATGACCTGGGAACAGGCAAAGGCAGAAATTGACCTGTTTCGAAAGATATTTGAAGAAGTTCGTCTGTTGAGCGCAGAGAAAGTTGGCAGTAATAAGGCAATTGAGTCAGCGGAAGAAAAACTGACCCGAATGTGTCAGTGTAAATCCTGTTCAGAACAGGCGCGAAGTGAGCACGACTGTATTGTGGCAAAAGTGTTACGGGAAAAGACTCAGAAAACAAAGCTGGAATATATCGGAAGCAATCTGTATGAGCATGTTGCCCGATATGTGGAAATAGATGGCAAGCCATATATAATGGAGATGGCGCGTCAGGTGGAGGAAGAACTGATCATTGATCGGGAGGGAATTGACCTCTCCGGAAATGTCAGGGATTCTCTGTTTGACAAGCTGTATATTGATGCTCTTTCCGGAGCTTACAATCGTCGGTATTTTGAGGAGTGTGCGCGAAAGAAAGTGGTAAATGCCGGTGTTGCCATGCTGGATCTTGATGATTTCAAAGTCAGCAACGACACCTATGGTCACGATCTGGGTGATCGTCTGCTTCATCTGGTGTCCTATACTATTATGGGACTCATACGCAAGACAGATGCGCTGATTCGTTACGGCGGGGATGAGTTTTTACTTGTGATGCCGAATGTCTCAGAAGAAGATTTTGAAAAAAAGCTGGAAGAAATTCAGTATCAGATCCATATGATACAGGTTCCGGACAGCAGAGGTGTATTTTTGTCTGTCAGCATTGGTGCTGTGATCGCAAGAAAACAGACCGTGGAAAAAGCAATGTTCCGGGCGGACAAAGTGATGTATATTGCGAAGAAAAGAAAAAATTCCATTGTAACTGAGTGGAACAGAGAGCGCCATTCTGAGGTGTGGAAGAAGCACTACAGTGACAGTACGAAGCAGAAAATTCTGCTTGTAGACGATTCTGAAATAAACCGGGCAATTCTTTATGAAATATTGCACAAAGATTTTGAAATTCTGGAAGCAGAGAGCGGGGAGCAGTGTGTTAATATGATGATGCAATATGGCAGAGACATTTCCCTGATGCTGCTTGATATCGTGATGCCGGGAATGGATGGTTTTGCTGTGTTAGAGCAGATGAACCGGAAAAAATGGATTGAAGATACACCGGTTATTATGATTTCCAGTGAAAATTCTGCAGCATATATCAGAAAAGCCTATGATATGGGCGTTTCAGATTTTATTAATCGACCGTTTGATGTCAATGTAGTTATTCGTCGCGTAGATAATACCATCAAGCTGTATGCAAAACAGCGACGTTTGACCACGATTCTGACAGAGCAGATCAGAGCGAAGGAGAATAGTCGCAAGATCATGGTGGCAATACTGAGCCAGATTGTTGAATTCCGTAACGGAGAGAGCGGTCTGCATGTACAGCACATCAATGTACTGGTGAAAATGCTTCTGGAGCAGTTGCGTCAGAAAACAGATAAATATCATATTTCCTGGTTGGACCAGGATATCATTGTGATGGCATCTTCTCTGCATGATATTGGAAAAATCGGTATCGATGATAAGATTTTGAATAAAAAAGGAAAACTGACTGCGGAAGAATTTGAGATCATGAAGACCCATACGCTGATCGGTGCATCGATTCTGGAAGATCTGGAGCTGTATCAGGAAGAACCGCTGGTAAAGATGGCATATTCCATTTGTCGCTGGCATCATGAACGCTATGATGGCAAAGGGTATCCGGACGGCCTGAAGGGAGAAGAAATCCCGATCGCTGCACAGGTGGTTGCGCTGGCAGATGTGTACGACGCGCTTGTGAGCAAACGTGTATACAAGGAATGTTATTCACATGAAAAGACCATGGAGATGATCCTGAACGGAGAATGTGGTGCGTTTAACCCGATTCTTCTGAATTGTCTGAAAGATATACAGTCAGATATACCTAATGAAGTCTATCGGGGGGGGGTAAAAACCTGCTAGGTATTTGACACCGGATAAGAAGTATTCACTGGAATCAGTAAAATGGAATACCGGAAAATGGATGTTGCTTGGGTTCCGACGGACAGAGGATGAGGTCTATGATCTGATGTCTGTGTATGAGGTTACGCAGTTACATGAGAAAATCCTGCAGTATGAAGAATGTCTGGATGCAGCAGAGGAAGAAAGTCAGTACAAGACAAGTTTTCTGTACCGGATGTCTCATGAGATTCGTACTCCGATGAACGGTATTATGGGTATGCTTCGTCTGGCAAAAGAGAAGATGGAGCCGCAGGCTGCGGCTATGCAGTATCTGGACAAGACAGAAGAACTGGCAGGACATTTACTGGCGCTGATCAATGATATTTTGGATATGTCACGTATCGAGGCGGGTAAAGTTGAGCTGGAAAACAGACCATTCAGTCTGAATCGGATGCGTGAGCGGCTGTATAACATGTTTGCCAAGAACCTGGAAGCAAGAAATATCCGTTACGCAGTTAATTTTGAAGATGTTACCGTAGATTATGTGGTTGGTGATGAATTGCGCATGGATCAGGTTGTTATCAACTTCCTTTCCAATGCCGTAAAATTTATATCGGAAGGTGAAATTGTTGTTACATTCCGTCAGATGATGATCCGGGATAACATGCTGGATCTGATGATCCGGGTGCGTGATACCGGTATTGGTATGGATCCGGCGTATGTGCAGCGTATTTTCCGTCCGTTTGATCAGGAGCATTCTGATACGGCGAAGAAATATGGTGGAACCGGTCTTAGAGGAGATCCTTGGAGGTTTCGGTGCGCAGATGGATGTGGTCGAAAATGGTCAGCTTGCGGTGCAGATGTTTGAGGAAAAACCAGAAAATTATTATGATTTCATATTGATGGATATACAGATGCCGGTTATGGATGGAAGGAAAGCAACAGAAACCATCCGTCTGCTGGATCGTCCGGATGCACAGACGGTACTGATCTTTGTTTTGTCTGCGGATGCATTTGTGGAGGATGAGGCAATCGGACGGATGCCTGTCCTTTACGGAAGAATCCGGAGTCGCTTCCTATGATCTGGTTTACTGTTTGCGCCATTATAAATAAACAGACCGAAAAATAAGGAGAGTATAGTGATTCTGAGAAGAATATGTCAGCTTATGCTGACCAGAATCACGCACCAGGTCTCACGTGTGTTCGAGTTGAAATAAAAGGAGTGGTATAAAGTGATGAAAGAAGAAAAATCATGTGACAGAAGCGGTGCTTACATTGCACCAAATGCAACGGTAATCGGAGCTGTCAGTATGGGAAAAGACAGCAGTCTCTGGTATCAGGCAGTAGCCAGAGGGGATCATGACAGTATTACCATCGGGGAAGGCAGCAACATTCAGGATGGATGTATCCTTCATGCGGATGCAGGTTTTCCGGTTGTGATCGGAGATCATGTCACGGTAGGTCATGCAGCGATCATTCACGGATGTGAGATCGGGGACGGCGCATTGATCGGCATGGGTTCCATTGTTCTGAATGGAGCAAAGATTGGAAAAAATGCGATCATCGGCGCAGGAGCACTGGTAACGCAGGGAACCGTTATACCGGATGGTATGCTGGCAGTTGGTTCTCCGGCTAAGGTCAGACGTGAGGTGACGGTCGCGGAAATAAAGCAGAACCATGAGGATGCTTTAGATTATATCGAAACTGCAAGAGAGCAGTTTGGAGATGTGCAGTGATTCTGAGAAGAATATGTCCGCTTTACTATAAATTCCGGTGAAATATAAAGTGACATAACGAGAACAATTGTATTGTGTATCGTTATGTCACTTTGCATATACAGACAAAATAGAATAATAAAACATAATTAACAGATAATTTAAAATAATATAAAAAATATACAGAAAAAATATTGACAAATTACTTAAAGTGCAATACAATAAAGACAACAAAAGAAGAGAGAAAACAAAATAAAAAATCTTCTTTCGTTAAATAACTACAGGAGGTCAGTCCAATGGAGAAGTAAGACAATAATCTCTTTTGACAGAGTTTATCATTATAAAACAATCAGTTAAAGGAGGACAAGTCCATTGAGAGGTAGAGATCCATAGTTGAGACAAAAGAAATAGCAGAAAGGGAGGTTATATAGTGAAGCTTAGATTTAACAGGTGACAGAGCTATCTGATGACGAGAAAGTCGGATAGCTCTTTTTTTGCTTTTATTTCTGTGAAAAATAAAGATTCTCTCTGAAAATATCTTCAAAATATCTTCAAAAGTAAAGTTTTTTACATAAGCTTTACTTTTTTTTTGCGCAATCCTGATAGTATGAAAAACCAAATCCGATTAAAGTATACGTCGTAAGGCAAACAAAACAACTTGCCAACATGACCGGACAAAGCGAAAAGCAATGCTGGTCTGTACATAAAAAATAAAAAAGAAAAAGATGTAAATCGAAAAGGAGAGAATCGAAATGAAACTGAAAAAAATGATGGCACTTGTACTTTGCGCAGCAACAGTAGCAGGCCTTGGACTTACAGGATGTGGAAACAGCAGTGATAACGCTGCAGCAGATAATGCAGGAAGTGCAGCAAAAGAAAGCAGCGATGCAGGAAGCACAGATGCATCTGATTTTTCCGGAAATATCAGCGTATTATCCCGTGAGGATGGTTCCGGTACAAGAGGTGCTTTCATCGAACTGTTTGGAATTGAAGAGAAAAATGATGCAGGCGAGAAAGAGGATATGACAACTGTAGACGCAACCATCACAAACAACACAGAGGTTATGATGTCTACCGTAGCCGGTAACGAATATGCGATCGGTTACTGTTCCCTTGGTTCTTTGAATGATACAGTTAAAGCTGTAAAAATCGATGGTGCTGAGGCAACTACAGAGAACGTATCTAACGGATCTTACAAAGTATCCAGACCGTTCAATATCGTAACAAAAGACAACGTAAGTGATGTTGCTCAGGATTTTATCAACTATATTATGAGCGCTGATGGACAGCAGGTAATCACAGATGACGGATACATTTCTGTAGCAGAAGGTGAGACATTCACATCTACAGGAGCAAGCGGAAAAATTACAATCGACGGTTCTTCCAGTGTATCACCGGTTATGGAGAAACTGGTAGAGGCTTACAAGAAAGTAAACCCGAATGCAGACATTGAACAGCAGACAACAGATTCTACAACAGGTATTACATCTGCAATCGATGGCAAATGTGACATCGGAATGGCTTCCCGTGATCTGAAAGACGAGGAGACTGGTGTAACAGCTACAAAGATTGCTCTTGACGGTATTGCAGTTATCGTAAACAACGCAAACCCGATTGATGAGATCAGTTCTGATATGGTAAAACAGATCTTCACAGGCGAAGTTACACAGTGGGATGCTGTAAAATAATTGTGTAGATATGCAGTGATTCTGAGAAGAATATGTCAGCTTACGCTGACCAGAATTACGCACCAAGTCTCACGTGCGTTCGACTTGATTCAGTAAAAACAATCATTCAGAACCATATATAAATTAGAAAAGTTCCCGTGTTCTGAATAACTATCATGTATGCGTCACTATAGATTCCAATCGACATAGAAAAGAATCTGTGTGGCGCATTCCCATAGGGAGAACTAAAACATATGAAACGAAAAGAAAAAGTATTTGAAATTATTTTCCTGCTTGTTGCCTGTATTTCCATCGTGGCAGTAGCCATGATCTGCATTTTCTTATTTGCAAACGGAATCCCGGCAATGGGGAAAATAGGACTTGGAAAATTCCTGGGCGGACAGGTATGGAAGCCCGGAAACGATAAATACGGCATCTTCCCGATGATCATCGGAAGTCTGTACATCACAGGCGGTGCCATTGCAGTAGGTGTGCCGATCGGTATTTTTACTGCAGTCTTTCTTGCAAAATATTGTCCGAGTGGACTTTACAAAATCATCAAACCGGCGACAGAGCTTCTGGCAGGAATTCCTTCCGTTGTATACGGATTCTTTGGCCTGATGGTCATTGTGCCGGCGGTTCGTATGATCTTCGGAACAAACCGGACAGACGGAATGAGTATTCTGACCGCATCTTTCCTGCTTGGGATTATGATCCTGCCGACCATCATCGGTGTGACAGAGACTTCCATACGTGCCGTAAACAGCTCCTACTTTGAAGGTGCACTTGCACTGGGAGCAACAAAGGAAGCAAGCATTTTCCGATGCGTGATCCCGGCAGCAAAATCCGGCATCTTGGCCGGTGTGGTACTTGGTATCGGACGTGCCATCGGTGAGACCATGGCAGTCGTAATGATTGCCGGAAACCAGCCACGTATGCCAAAAGGAATTTTACAGGGTGTCCGTACGCTGACCACAAATGTGGTACTTGAAATGGGATATGCAACCGGACTTCACAGAGAAGCGCTGATCGCAACCGGTGTGGTACTGTTTGTATTCATTCTGATCATTAATCTGGCATTTAGCATTATCAAAGGAAAAGGAGAGAAGGAATAATGAAAAAGACAAAGAAGAAGATTTATGTCGGCTCTCTGATTTTAAAAATACTGATCATTCTGGCAGCAATTTTTACCGTTGTAATGCTTGGCTACCTGATTGTGTATATTCTGGGCAAAGGTATTCCCCATCTGACACCGTCATTGTTTTCCTTACATTATGACAGCGATAACGTATCGATGCTTCCGTCTATTATCAATACATTGATCATGATTGGCGTGGCATTACTGATTGCAGTTCCAATCGGCGTGTTCTCTGCGGTATACCTGACAGAGTATGCAAAAAAAGGCAATAAATTAGTAAAAATCATCAGAACTACAGCAGAAACATTAACAGGTATTCCATCCATCGTTTATGGTTTGTTTGGTATGTTGTTCTTTGTAACCGCATGCCACATGTCCTACTCCTTAATGGCTGGTATCTTAACCGTAGCGATCATGGTTCTGCCAACTGTATTAAGAACAACAGAAGAAGCACTTTTGGCGGTACCGGACAGCTTCCGTGAGGGAAGTTTCGGACTGGGTGCAGGCAAACTCCGTACGGTATTTAGAATCGTACTGCCAAGCGCCATTCCTGGAATCCTCTCCGGTGTCATTCTTTCCACCGGACGAATCGCCGGTGAGACAGCAGCCCTGATCTATACCGCAGGAACCATGGCAACGTTACCGAAAAACCTGCTTTCTTCCGGACGTACGCTGGCCGTTCACATGTATGTACTTTCCCAGGAAGGTCTGCATACGGATCAGGCATTTGCCACCGCAGTTATTTTGTTGGTAATGGTACTTCTGATCAACATTTTATCTTCCGTCATTGCAAAGAAAATGCAGCGGGACTAAAGGATTTCACAGCAAAAATGCCGAGCGTATTCCTAAATACAAAAAAATACAGTTGCAATCATCTTTGCAAAGATGCAGAAGAAAACAAAACGAAAGAAGTTTGCGAACAGCAATATGTGAGAGAGGACAACGAAACGAACATGTTAAAAAATAAAATGACAATCGAGCATATGAATCTTCATTATGGAGATTTCCATGCATTAAAAGATATTAATCTGAATATTAAAGAAAATCAGATCACAGCGTTTATCGGACCTTCCGGATGTGGAAAATCCACCCTTTTAAAATCCTTAAACCGTATGAATGATCTGGTAGAAGGCTGCAAAATTGACGGTCTGATTGCATTGGATGGCGAAGATATTTACGGGAACAACATGGATGTAAACCTGCTGAGAAAAAGGGTTGGTATGGTATTTCAGAAGGCAAATCCATTTCCGATGAGTATTTACGATAACGTAGCATTCGGACCGAGAACACATGGTATCCACAACAAAGCACAGCTGGATGACATTGTAGAAAAATCACTTCGTGACGCAGCCATCTGGGACGAAGTCAAAGACCGTCTGAAAAAAAGTGCCCTTGGTGTATCCGGTGGACAGCAGCAGAGAATCTGCATCGCCCGAGCGTTGGCCGTTCAGCCGGAAGTGTTACTGATGGATGAGTCTACATCCGCACTGGATCCGATCTCCACATCAAAAATCGAGGATCTGGTTATGGAACTCAAATCCCAGTATACCATCGTCATGGTAACCCATAACATGCAGCAGGCTGTACGTGTGTCTGACCAGACAGCATTTTTCCTGCTTGGTGACCTTGTAGAGTATGGTGATACCGATCAGTTATTCTCTACGCCAAAGGAGAAAAAGACAGAAGATTATATTACCGGTAGATTTGGTTAAACAGATGTGCAGAAGTTTCTGAAATTTATCCTCAGATATGGAAGCAAATAAATTTTGGAACAATGTGTGAAGGCAAGGGAGAACATAAAAAATGAGAAATCAATTTGACAGACAGTTGAATACTTTAAACGGTGAGCTGATTCAGATGGGACACATGGTAGAGCAGGCCATTGAGCATGCAATTGAAGCCATGGTGCATCAGGATGCAGAAAAAGCAAAAAAGAACATGGAATTTGATTCAGAAGTAGATCAGCAGGAGAAAGATATTGAAACCCTTTGTATGAAACTTCTGATGAAACAGCAACCGGTGGCAAGAGACCTCCGACTGATCTCAGCAGCATTGAAAATGATCACAGACATGGAGCGAATTGGTGATCAGGCAGCAGATATTTCAGAATTAGCTTTATGTCTGGTAAATGAAAAAGAACTGCCGATGATGGACCGTATGAAACAGATGTCACAGGAATGTATGCTGATGGTCATGAAAGGTCTGGAAGCATTCGTGGCAAAAGATATCGAGATGGCAAAAAAAGTAATCGCCAGAGATGATGTAATCGATGCTATGTTTGACGATACAAAAAAAGAAGTGATCGATTTGATCCAGAACAAGGGAACAGGTGCAGAAGTAGCGACAGATCTGCTGATGGTAGCAAAATATTTTGAGCGAATCGGCGATCACGCAACCAATATTGCAGAGTGGGTAGTTTTTTCTATCAACGGAACACATCCGACGATCAATCCGGAACCGGTTTTGTAAATTTGTAAGGTTTATTCAGAGCTGAATATCAGAGGTGAGATGGCTCCAGCTTATCGATGATGAGCAACAAATTCCTGAATTATTACTCACTACTTGCAGAAGTGGGAGCCTCAACCTAGACTGAGATAAAAATCTGCTTTGAATGCCTGCCAGTACTTTCTGTAATAGCAGTTTTAAACTGATATTATAAACAGGCAATTGCCTGAATAACTGTGAAAACAGCACAAATTGTGGAGGATGAGATGAACACAAACAAAAATTTATGGAAAAAAGGTGTAGTTTTGGCCGCAGCGGCAACCATGATTGCCGGCGCGGTACCAACAGTAAATGCATTTGCATATGGTGCTTATGATGTAAGCAAGAGTACCTTCAAAGACGACACCGATAATTCCGCAGACTTTCAGAACTGGAAAACCAATGTATGGCAGAATGGTGAAAAAGCTTATGCCAATACTGATGAAGTGGCACTGACACCTGGCAGCGATGCAAAAGGATTAAACTTTGCATGGTATTCTGAGAGTAAAGGAACACCGGCAGTTATGATCTGGAAAGATGGCGCGAAAGGAGCTGCAAAAGTATTTACCGGAACAGCAGCTGATATCAGTGCTGAAAACTGGCAGGGAAAAGCCTATGTTGCATCTAACAAAGTAAGCATCGCGAACTACTTTAATGAAAATACCAAATATATCTATCAGTACACTGATGATTACAAAGAGGATGGCACAAGCGTATGGTCTGAGGAATACAGCTATACGACACAGTCAACCGATAAATTCTCCGTGATTCTGACCGGTGATCCGCAGGTAGGAGCATCTGGCAGCAGTTCAGATTACAGTGCTGATGATGCAAGTGTTGCGCGTGATGCCTATAACTGGAATAAAACTATGCAGCAGGCATTGAAAACATGTCCGGATGCATCGTTCCTTTTATCTGCAGGAGATCAGATCAACCAGTCAAATGCGATAAATGAAAATGATAAGAAGACCAGAGAGAGCGAATATGCCGGTTATTTATATCCGTCCGTATTTCGAAGCCTCCCAATCGCAGCTACTATCGGAAACCATGATATGGCAGGTTCTGATTATTCCGCACATTTCAATAATCCAAATTCTGATGAAAATCTTGGACAGACCGCAGCAGGAAGTGATTTTTACTTTAACTACGGCGATGCCTTATTCATTTCCCTGAACAGTAACAACCGAAATCAGGCAGAACACAGAAAACTCATGCAGGAAGCCATTGCAAGCAACCCGGATGCAAAATGGAAAGTTGTTATTTTCCACAGTGACATTTACGGTTCCGGTCAGCCACATGCTGATACAGATGCTTCCACAAACAGAATTATTTTTGCACCACTGATGGATGAATTTGATATTGATGTCTGTCTGACAGGTCATGACCATACGTTCTCACGAAGCTATCAGGTATTAGATGGAAATGTCATTGATTATGACATCAGCAGTGGTACCGTAGAAAATCCGGAAGGAACTATGTACATTACTACGGGGTCAGGATCCGGTTCCAAATATTACAATCTGTTAAACTACACTCCGTACTATATTGCAGAGAGAACTAACGCATGTCTGCCTTCTTTCTCAACCATTGATTTTACGGATGATTCCTTTACAATCAAAACTTACGATTATAACGGAAACCGTTACGCAGATGATTTTACCATTACAAAGAGTGAAGATGAACAGTCTGTAGATGAGGTAATAGCATCCGCAGAAAAACTGGTAAACAGCACAGATGTAACTTATACAAAAGAAAGTATGGCTGCATTGACATCTGCACTGGATCAGTTGAAAACATTGAAAAAATCCAATGTAACAGCAGAAGATCCGATGGCAGCAGACATTATAGCAAACTATGGAACAGCCGCTGACAGAGTCAAAGGATATGGTTCTGTGGCAAATAGTGAAGATAAAGACGGAAAATTAAACCGTTTCAAAAAAGGTCTTTCCACATTGCTTGACAAGACTATCTATACACAGGCTGCAGAAGGACAGCAGGAACAGTCAGCTGATTATACCGCAGATAAAGCTCCGGTTGTAAAAGGCATGGATGAGGCTAAGAGCACTGTCATCAATGCAATGAATAGTCTGGAAGAAGCTATTCCGGACGGTCTTGCAAATGAAGCTGCTGAGGATGGAAACTGGTATTACTACAAAGACAATATAATCGCAACAGATTACACCGGAGTAGCCAAAAATAAAAATGGCTGGTGGAGAGTTGTCAACGGTAAAGTGGATTTTAACTGCAACAGCGTAGAGAAAAATGAGAACGGCTGGTGGTATATCCGCGGAGGAAAAGTAGACTTTAATTATACCGGAGTAGCCAAAAATGCAAACGGCTGGTGGAAAATTGTCAATGGAAAAGTAGATTTCAACTGCAACAGTGTAGAGAAAAACGAGAATGGCTGGTGGTACATCCGCGGAGGAAAAGTAGACTTTAACTATACCGGAGTAGCCAAAAATGCAAACGGCTGGTGGAGAATCGTCAATGGAAAAGTAGATTTCAACTGCAACAGCGTAGAGAAAAACGAGAATGGCTGGTGGTATATCCGCGGAGGAAAAGTAGACTTTAACTATACCGGAGTAGCTAAAAATGCAAATGGCTGGTGGAGAATCGTGAACGGAAAAGTAAACTTCAACTATAACGGAATCGCGAAAAACGAGAATGGCTGGTGGAAGATTGCCAATGGAAAAGTTGACTTCTCTTACAACGGAAAAGTAAAAGCAAACGGAAAAACTTACCGTGTCACAAACGGTAAAGTGAATCTGTAAGTAATATAGGGATTTACATAATTCTTTTTCATATGTTTTAATAATGTTTTAGGAAGAATGGGTGTTGTACTTCGGTATGACATCCGTTTTTCTTTTTAGCAGTTTCGTCAGTTTTGACGAAATATCCCAGTGCGCGTTTTACGCAATCTTTACATCCTTTTTTCGGGGGAGCGATAGTAGTAATTTTGTTTTTTGGAGTAAAATAGAGCGCATAACAGGTGAAATAAGCAGAGAAAGAAGGATTTGAATTTTGAAAAAAAAGAAGTCATTTTATAAATGGGGAAAATATCTGATAGTGATCGGTATTACGCTGCTGATGTTTCTGTTTTATCGCAGTGTGGAGCGCGTACCGTTGCTGGCAGATGACAACATGGTATTCGTAAAAGCAGTAGTTGTTCAGAATGACCATGAGGACGAACAGGCACAGGCGTCACTGGACAGCGGTGATACCCAGCAGGTAGTTCTGGAGATTCGATCAGGTGCTCATAAAGGAGAAAAAGTAGATGCTTACAGCCTCAACGGCTATCTGTATGGTGCAAATTGTAAAGTGGGAACAAAAGTTATTGCAAGTCTGTCGGAATATGATGGTATGTTGTCGGCAAATGTCTATAACTATGACAGAGAAGCTGAAATCGCTGTTCTTTTGGCTGCGTTTTTTGGATTGATGTGGCTGGTTGGCGGAAAGAAAGGATTCAATTCCATTCTGGCACTGATCTTCACTTTTGTGGCAGTCATTATGATGTACATTCCGATGATGTATATTGGCGTGTCACCGTTTATCGCGGCAACAATAACCGTGGTTATTATCACGCTGGTCACGTTTATCCTAATTGCAGATTTCCAGATGAAATCCATTGGCGCTATGCTTGGAACCATTTTCGGTGTCATTGTATCCGGACTGATCGCGCTTGTCTTTGGTCATTTCGGACATGTCACAGGATTTAATGTGGATGATATCGAAAATCTGATTTATGTGGGACAAAATTCCAGACTGGATATCGGCGGAATGCTGTTTTCCGGAATCCTGATCGCGTCGCTGGGCGCTGTTATGGATGTGGCAATGTCCGTGTCCACTTCTCTGCATGAGATCAAAGAGCAACGGTCGGAAATCACAGCAAAAGAAATATTCAAATCCGGAATCAACATCGGACGAGATATGATCGGAACTATGTCAAATACCCTGATTCTGGCTTATGTGGGTGGAAGTCTTGGACTGGTTATGATCATTTATGCATATTCTTACCAGATGCATCAGATACTGAATATGTATTCCATCGCCATCGAGATCATGCGTGGAGTTGCGGGAACTATCGGCATTATCCTTACGGTTCCGATCACTTCCCTGATCATGTCCGTGCTGCTGACGAGAGAGAAAAAAGCAGTGTCGGAAAATGAACAAAAGTGTGAATGTAAATAGAATGTAAAAAAATTTACAAAGACTTTACATTCGAATCTCCTGAATTTTACATACATCAATTAGAGTGGTAACTGTTAGATGATGTTATTACTTAATGACAGTTCAATTGGAACCATTCGCAATATTAAGAAAACTTCTCATGAGAACATGATTGTTTTCTCAATATATGTGCTGAGTGAACTGAGAAAAAATCAGGAGGAATCTTTTTATGGACATATTTGCGATTTTATCGTTGATTGGCGGCCTTGCCCTGTTTTTGTATGGAATGAATGTTATGGGAGACGGTCTGACCAAGGTTTCCGGTGGCAAGCTGGAAAAAATTCTGGAAAAACTGACATCAAATCCGATTAAGGCGGTATTACTTGGTGCTGGTGTCACTGCCGTGATCCAGTCATCTTCTGCAACGACGGTTATGGTAGTCGGTTTTGTAAACTCCGGAATCATGAAATTGTCCCAGGCAGTCGGAATTATCATGGGTGCCAATGTCGGTACTACAATTACATCATGGATCTTAAGCCTTTCCGGTATTGAGAGCAGCAGCTTTTTTATCCAGATGCTGAAACCAACATCATTTTCACCGATTCTGGCAATTATCGGACTGCTTTTGATGATGTCATCCAAAAATGACAAACACAAAGATGTGGGAAGCATTTTACTTGGTTTTGCGGTACTGATGTTTGGTATGAATGCCATGAGTTCCGCGGTAGAGCCACTGAAAGATGTTCCGCAGTTTACACATCTTCTTACCATGTTTACAAATCCAATCTTTGGCATGTTGGCAGGTCTGATTTTGACAGCAATCATTCAGAGTTCTTCCGCATCCGTCGGTATTCTGCAGGCATTGTGCAGCACCGGAGCGGTAAGTTTTGGATGTGCGATTCCGATCATCATGGGGCAGAACATCGGTACCTGTGTAACAGCGATTATTTCTTCCGTTGGAGCATCTAAAAATGCAAAACGAACCGCGTTGGTGCATTTGTATTTTAATATCATAGGTACGGCATTGTTTATGATTGTATTTTATTCGATCAATGCATTTGTACATTTTGATTTTCTTGGAGATGCAGCGACACCGGCAGGTATTGCAGTTGTCCACAGTATTTTCAACATAGCAGCAACCATTGTATTGCTTCCATTTGCAAAAGTACTGGAAAAACTGGCTTATATGTCCATTAAAGAGGATCATACAGAGCGCAGACATGTTGTGCAGGAATCTGAGGAAGAACTGAAAAAGCTGGATGTGCGTTTCCTGGAGCAGCCGGGACTGGCCATAAGCCACTGTATGGAAGCCACTGCTTATATGGCGCATATGAGTGAGGCAGCACTGAATGACGCACTTGACCTGATGGATCAGTACGATGAGAAAAAAGCAGCGAATGTGGAAAAAATGGAAAACAGAATCGATCATTTCGAGGACAAGATCGGTTCCTATGTCATCCAGATCACAAACCGCAATATGCTGGAAAACGACAGTGCAAAAATGTCTGTCATTCTGCACAGTATCAACGATCTTGAGCGAATTTCCGATCATGCCGTGAACTTAAAGGAAAGCGCGCTGGAGATGAAGGAGAAAGGTCTGAAAATGTCCTTTGAGGGAAGTTCCGAGATCATGTATTTGCGCAGAGCGGTAACAGATCTGGTAAATCTGACCGTTCAGGCACTGAGTAATAACGATAAGGAACTGGCCAAAGAGATCGAGCCGTTGGAGGAGGTTATTGATGACCTCAGCGATGAACTGAAACGACGTCATGTTATCCGTCTGAAAGAGGGAAAATGCACCATTGAGATGGGATTTGTGCTGACGGATATGACAACGAGCCTGGAGCGGATCGCGGATCATTGTTCCAATATTGGTGTAAGTATTCTGGAAGGCAGCGAAGAGGATATGGGACGTCATGCGTATCTGCATTCTGTGAAAAAGGAGGATACCGAAAACTTCCAGGATCGGTATGAACATTATCGCGAATTGTATTTCTTTGGGTAATTGTGTGGTTTAAAATTTAGGTAGTGAAGGCGCCAGCCATCAATCTTACCTCTGCAGCTAACAATCGCTTGCCGAGGAAAGATTGCATGACTGGCGCCATATATGTTGCTGTTAAAACCGCACTACGTGTGCTTACACTTGTATATACTTTTGTTTCGTCGAATTGCTATATTTTGACGAAACTTTTTTTTTCTGCTAGAATGGCAACGAAATCAAACGGATTGTAGAGTGGCAGTGATTCTGAGAAGAACATGTCAGCTTACGCTGACCAGAATCACGCACCAAGTCTCACGTGCGTTCGACTTGATTCAATTCGCTTTTAATATGGCTAAAGTGACATAGGAGGAAATTGAAATGTCTACACGAAATACAGCGATATTTGATCTTGATGGAACATTATTGAATACATTACAGGATCTGACCAACAGTGTGAATTATTGTATGAAAAAATATGGCGGTCCTGTTTATACATGCGAAGAAATCAGAGAAAAAGTTGGCAATGGAATTTATGTACTGATGGAAAAAGCATTGCCGGACGGACGTAATAATCCAAATTATGATGCCTGCATGAAAGATTTTCAGGTGCATTACAAAGAACATATGATGGATAACACGAAACCATATGATGGGATTATTGATATGCTTCATACATTGAAAGAACATGGCTATAAACTGGCTATTGTTTCCAACAAATTTGATGCTGCTGTAAAAGGACTTTGCAAAGATTTCTTTGCGGATGAGATAGAAGTTGCTATCGGTGAGTCACCTGCTATTCATAAGAAACCAGCTCCGGATACGGTATTTCAGGCAATGCGTGAATTAAATGTCAAACCGGAAAATTGTATTTACATTGGTGATTCTGAAGTAGATATCCAGACAGCAGCAAATGCGGGAATTCCGTGCGTCAGTGTAAACTGGGGGTTCAAATCTACAGAGTTTTTAAAAGAAAATGGAGCAATACAGATTGTGTCAACACCGAAAGAACTGACAGAGTCTATATTGAACCAGTAAGGAAAATTACATGTTTCGATCCTGCAGATGAATAATCACAGAGCAGCTGCTGGGGGATGAGCAAGTGGTGCAAATGGATTGCGAATATCCATTTAGTATAAATAAAGAGGAACATGAGACATGCAGATTTTATGGATTCGCCATGGTCAGACGCAGGGTAACGTTGAACGGCGTTATGTTGGAAGAACGGATGAAGGGCTGACCGCAGATGCAAAAGAAAAATTAAAAATGCGAAAGCAGCAGGGGATTGGATTTGAAGCGGATCTGATTTATGTCAGTCCGATGATTCGCTGTCGGGACACGGCGGATCTTTTGTTTCCGGAACAGAGAAAAGTGCCGTGGGACGGACTGCAGGAAACAGATTTCGGGGATTTTGAATATAAAAATTATGAAGAATTGAAGGATAATCCGTTGTATCAGGCCTGGATTGACAGCAATGGTCAGATGCTGATTCCAAACGGAGAGAGTGGCACGGATTTTCGCAAGCGATGCTGTGCGGCATATGAGAGATGCGTGGCAGAGGCGAGGGAAAAAGGTCTGGAGAAGATTGCAATTGTGTGCCATGGTGGTACAATTATGTCTGTTATGGAACGATACGGCGTGCCGAAGAAATCTTTTTATGAATGGCAGGCTGCCAATGGATGCGGGATTTTGACGGAAACGACAGAAGAAGGGGGAAACGGATATGGTATTCGGGAAATTAGTAAGTGGGAGTGAAAAAAATGAGCAGATGCAGCAGGTGACAGGCATCCGCAATGCGGTGTTAGGTCAGGAACTGCAGCTTTCAATAAAGGAAGAACCAGATGCGTTTTGCATGTATGCGTTGGCGTATGAAGGAGAAACGGCAGTTGCAACCGGCGGGATTTCTTTCGATGGGGAATCCTATCAGATGAAGGAAGTGGCTGTGCTGCCGGAGTTTCGTAGAAAAAAATATGGTGATTTTATTGTGCGACTGTTGATCGATAAAGCAATGATGTCGGGAGCGCAGATGATTAAAGCAGATGTACTACAGGAAGCGGTACCGCTTTTTGAGACAGTTGGATTCACCTCTTATGGCGAATTATATGAAAAAGATGGAAAGCAATGGCTTCCGATGCAGCTTCAGGCAGGAAGCATCCATAAGTGCTGCAATTGTGGGCACTAAAAAGCACAAAAAATGTATTTTGGAGGGGAGATAGAAAGCAGGTGCTCAGTCAGAAATGACACAGAATGGAGATTTTTCAAAGGGAAGTATTATTAAAATTTTGATGCGTCTGGCGATTCCAATGACACTGGCGCAGCTGATGAATGTTCTTTATAACATGGTGGACCGTATGTTTATCGGGCGGATTGGCGGCGATTCCATGGATGCGCTGACGGGCGTTGGTGTGTGTCTGCCGATGATTACGATTGTGATCGCATTTGCAAATCTGGTGGGAATGGGCGGTGCGCCGCTTTTTTCCATTGAGCGTGGAAGGAAAAATGACAGGGAAGCAGAATATATTCTTGGAAACTGCGTGGTGCTGTTTTTAATTTTCGCGGTAGTGCTGACGGTGGCAGGACTGATTTTCAAGCGACCGCTGCTGATGCTTCTGGGAGCCAGTGAAGTGACGCTGCCTTATGCGGAACAGTACATCACGATTTATCTGCTTGGAACGATTTTTGTTATGTTTGGTCTGGGACTGAATAATTTTATCAATGCACAGGGTTTTGCAAAAATTGGCATGTGCACAACCGTGATCGGTGCGGCTTTGAATATTGCGCTGGATCCGATTTTTATTTTTGTGTTGAATATGGGTGTGAGCGGGGCTGCGATCGCAACGGTAATTTCACAGGCGGCAGCCGCTGTGTGGACGGTGCATTTCCTGACCGGAAAAAAAGCGTTGATCCGGATTCGGAGACGTTCTATGCAGTTACAGGGCCAGCGCGTGAAGAAAATCATGGGACTTGGTCTGGCAGGATTTACCATGTCGGTCACAAACTCAACGGTACAGATGGTGTGTAACGCGACACTGCAGACTCACGGTGGAGATGTGTATGTCGGTATTATGACGATCATCAATTCCGTGCGGGAGATTATTTCTCTGCCAGTGCAGGGATTTACCAGCGCCAGCCAGCCGGTGCTTGGATACAACTACGGTGCGAAGGAATATGGGCGTGTGAAAAAGACAATCCGTACCATGGCGGGAGTTACGATCGTGTATACACTGGCAGTCTGGGGGCTGGTTTCCACGATTCCGGGAGCTTTTATCCGGATGTTTGGCGGAAGTGGTGACACGCTGACGCTTGGAATTACGGCGATGCATCTGTATTTCTTCGGATTTTTCTTTATGGCGTTTCAATTTTGCGGACAGTCCACGTTTACGGCACTTGGAAAGGCAAGACATGCGATGTTTTTCTCTATTTTCAGAAAGATTATTATCGTGGTGCCACTGACATTAATCCTGCCGCATTTGTTTGGATTGGGCGTGCATGGCGTGTTTATTGCGGAACCGATTTCCAATGCGATCGGTGGATTGGCATGCTTTATTACCATGATTGTGACCGTGTATCGCAAACTTGGCAGGGAATAAAGTTGTTTTTGTGGATAAAACAGAGGTGTAATACATGGAGTCAGAAAAAGGATCCGATTTTCAGAAATGGAGATTGGATCCTTTGCTATTTGTTCCGAATTGTATAAAAAGGTCTGCCCGGGCAAGTGAAAACGGCAAGCATTCAATCCGGAAAGGGTATATAATGAAACACGTAAAGTAGTTCAGATATACAAAAATATGTATTCCAAAGAAAAAATTCATTAAGAGGTGTTATGTGTGCAACTGTGAAAATGAGGAGGCATTGTTGTGACATAGAAAAAGAACATGTATGTTAAAATGGGGATTAGCATACATTTTTTACCTTTAAAGAGCAGGCAACAATATGGTGCAGGCGAGAAAAAAAGAGTACTTAATGAAATTTGGTGAAACAGACAGAGCGAAAAAAAGAAGTTGAATATTTGAACTGTATATTGTGGCAAAGGTAGGACGGTTGTACCTGCGGAATTGATAAAAGACATTACTTATGTTAAGGATCGGGGAACATGAAACAGATGAGGAGAAAACAGATACATCTGTCTGTCCATTGCCAGTGAAGAAGGATCTTCTTTTCCATTTTTAATGATTATATATAGTAAAATTCCCATGCCGAAGGTGTGGGAATTTTGCTCTCTATATAAATATAAAAGGATGTGAAACAAGTTTATTACATTCGGTAACAAAGGCAACTATGGGGATCATGCAGGAGGAGAAAAAGTATGAGGAAAAAAATTGTAGTCCGGATGCTTTGCCTTGCAATGGCGGCATCAATGATCGGAACAATGGTTCCAACAAGTCTGTATCCGGTTACAGCAAAAGCAGCAGAGGCTAATCAGGACATGGAAGCATCTGATCAGAATGAGGAGGATCAGATTGCAGTTCAGGCGGAGCTGGAAGATGGTGTCAATGATGAATGGACACTGGAGAATAAAGTTGGGGATGATGCAGTTTGTGCAGTAGAGGACGAATGGCTGCATTTGAAATCAGGTGTCGGAAATGGAAATAACCCGGGTTCAAATCCGGCAATGTTTGTTAATCCAAATACATTTGATTTTTCAAAAGCTGGTTATTTTGATTTTACGATCAAACCGGGAAGCAATGATACAAGCAACAACCGCTTTGGTGTATATCTTGGATACAATAAAGACACGGTTGGTATGATGATCGGTTTTGATAACGGCGGATGGTTCTGGCAGAAATATGGTGCATCAGGAAATCCTTGGTATTCCGGAAACAGAGTGGATGGCCCGGCAGCCGACACAGAGACAAAAGTTCATATTGAATGGACAGCGGACAAAAAAGTAACTGTAAAAATTGGTGATACCGTTGCATTTGAAAATGAAGACTTCAGTGGAATCACAGGACTTGGAAACAAGATTGCCTTTAAGGCAGCAAGTTATGGTGGAAATGTAACAGACGTATTATTAAAAGATATCCATTACACCGGACAGAAAGAAGCTGTTGAAGTAAAATCATATGCGGTCAGCGGTAAAGTCGTAGATGCGGAAGGCAATGCAATCGCAAACGCAAGTGTAACAATTGGAAAACAGACAATCCGTACGAATGACGAGGGTGCATACAGCTTTAGTTTAAAACCTGGTAAATATCAGGTCAGCGTTCTGCGTGACGGATATGAGAGCACAACACAGGATATTACAGTTGGCGAGCAGAATCTGGAAGTGTCAGATATTACACTGGTGAAAGAAGTAGAAATGGAAACAGAGACACTTTCCACAGAAGATATGGATGTTGTTGTATCCAAGACATTCCCAAGTGTTGTCAGATATGACATGAAAAAAGGCAATCTGGCTGGTAAAGTGTTCTATGGACAGAGCGAGAAGATCAATACAGTAACAATCAACGGAACAGCTGTAAAGCTGGATGATGCTGATGTAAAAGCTACTTTTGACGGTGCAAAAGCTACTTATGTAATGACAGTCAAAGGTGACAAAATTGATGCAGTGATCACATCTGAACTTGTTGCCAAAGGCAATACACTGGAATTTAACATTACAGATATCAAGAATAATCTGGAGGATACAGTAGATGGAAATCCAATCCAGACAATCGAGATTCCAAACCAGAGTCTTGTTTCTGTAAGAAGTTCACAGAATGGTGCTAACTTCAAAGGTGCTTCTATGTCTTCTAATACCAAGATCAGTGGTGACTACTATCTGGACATTAAAGACAATACAACACACAACAGAGATTATGCATATGGATTTGTATCCAATGATGAGATGAGTGCCGGATTATGGAGTAATTCCGAGCATGATGGATACACAGCATCAACAACTGTATCCGGAGGATCTCATAATACCCGTGTACAGGCAACCACACAGAAAAAACAGGATTATGTATCTCTGGGACTGAGCAGTTGTGCATGGTATTATCATCGTGTGGTAACAGATTCTCACAACAGATCTTATATGGTAAAAGAGACAGAAATGCCTCGTACAAAAGTAATTATAGCAGGTGATATGAATGAGGATGCACAGATTGACTGGCAGGATGGTGCAGTAGCATACCGTTCTATCATGAACAACCCATATAAGAGTGAAGAAGTTCCGGAGCTGGTAGCATACCGTATCGCCATGAACTTTGGTGGACAGGCACAGAACCCGTTCCTGACAACTCTTGATAATGTAAAGAAAGTAGCATTACATACAGATGGCCTTGGACAGTCCGTACTGTTAAAAGGTTATGCAAATGAAGGTCATGACTCCGCACATCCGGATTATGCAGATATCGGTAAACGAATCGGTGGCGCAGCAGACATGAATACTCTGATGACAGAAGGTGCTAAATACGGTGCAAGATTCGGTATCCATGTAAATGCCGGCGAGATGTATCCGGAAGCAAAAGCGTTCAAAGATGACAATGTTCGTCGTGACACAGCAGGTAACCTCCGCTATGGATGGAACTGGCTGGATCAGGCAGTTGGTCTTGACAGTATCTATGATATGGCAACAGGTGAGCGTGAAGGACGTTTTGATGACCTTGAGAAACTGGTAGGAACAAACCTTGATTTCGTATATGTAGATATCTGGGGAAATAATACCGGAAGTAATGATGATGACTCCTGGCAGACACGTAAACTGTCAAAAGAGATCAACAGCAATGGATGGCGTATGGCAAATGAGTGGGGTGTAGCAAACGAGTATGATGCAACATTCCAGCACTGGGCAGCTGACTTAACTTATGGTGGAGCAAACCAGAAAGGTCAGAACAGTGAGGTTATGCGTTTCCTTCGTAACCATCAGAAAGACTCCTGGGTTGCTGATTATCCTTCTTACGGCGGAGCTGCAATGATGCCTCTGCTTGGCGGTTACAACATGAAAGATTTCGAGGGATGGCAGGGTCGTAACGACTACGATACATATATCACAAACCTGTTCACACATGATGTAACAACCAAATTTATCCAGCATTACAAAGTAATCAAATGGGTAGATGGAGATCCGGTAAATGCAGGCGGAGCTACAAACTGGACACCGGATATGGAAATCACATTGAAAGATGATGATGGAAATAAACTGGTACTGAAAAGAGGTTCTAATAATCCATCTGATGCTGCCTACAGAGAGAGAACCATGACATTAAACGGAAAAGTTGTTGCACAGGGTGCACCTTCTGCTGGTGATCGTCGTGATTCTGATATTCAGGCAGGTAACAAACGTGGTACAGAGAGCTATCTGATTCCGTGGAACTGGGATGCTGAGACTGGTGAGAAAGTAGCATCTGCTGATGAGAAGATGTATCACTGGAATACACAGGGCGGCACAACGACATGGGATGTTCCGGACAGCTGGGCTGGATTGAAAAATGTTAAAGTATATCGTCTGACCGATGAAGGTAAGACAGATGAGCAGACTGTTGATATCGTAAATGGACAGTTGACACTTACAGCAGAAGCTGAGGTACCTTATGTTGTATGCAAAGGTGAGAAAGGCAATATCGCTGTAACATGGAGCCAGGGAATGCATATCGTAGATGCCGGATTTAACGGTGGAGCAGCTTCTCTTGCTACAAACTGGGCAAAAGTTGGTGATGGAACAGCTGAGATCGCTAAGAGTCAGTACAGCAATCCGATGCTGAAACTGAGCGGTGATGTAGCTATGACACAGGAACTGACAGATCTGAAACCGGGTCAGCAGTATGCAGTACTCGTAGGTGTGGACAACAGAAGTGACAGCAAAGCATCTATGACCGTAAAATGCGGAGATGAAGTCCTGGGAACAAATTATACAGAGCGTTCTATCGCAAAGAACTTTGTAAAAGCATATACACACAGTAATTCCAGTGCAACCGTAGACGGAAACAGTTATTTCCAGAATATGTATGTATACTTTACTGCTCCGGAAAGCGGAAAAGTAACTCTGACACTTGCAAAAGCAGCAGGCGAAGGAGATGCTTACTTTGATGATGTTCGTATCGTAGAAAATGATGCACAGAATATCACAAGAGACAAAGACGGCAATATCGTGAAATTCGAGCAAGATTTCGAAAATAACGTACAGGGAATTTACCCATTCGTTATCAGCGGAATTGAAGGCGTAGAAGATAACAGAATCCATCTGTCTGAGCTTCATGGACCATATACCCAGGCAGGCTGGGATGTTAAGAAGATGGATGACGTTCTGGATGGAAACTGGTCAGTTAAGATCAATGGCCTGACACAGAGACAGACTCTTGCATATCAGACAATTCCTCAGAACTTCCGTTTTGAGCCAGGTGTAAAATATCGTGTAAGCTTTGATTACCAGGCAGGAAGTGATGGAACATACGGCGTTGTAGTAGGCAGTGGCGAGTTCTCAGAAGCAACAGAAGTTGATACACTGAACAAACACATGGGCAAAAACAAAGACGGACATTATATCTGTGAGATCACAGGTGACCTTTCCGGACAGACATGGTTTGGTATTTACTCAACAGATAAAGCACCGGATCTGCAGGGATCTCAGGGAAGTGCACAGAACTTCGGCGGATATAAAGAGCTTGTTCTTGATAACCTTGTAATTGAGCGTGTAGATGAGAAAATTACAGCAAAATCCTTAAAGAAACTGGTTACAAAAGCAACAGGTCTTGATGAAGAAAAATATAATGCAGCTGATTGGAAGACACTGACAGAAGCAATTGATGATGCAAATGTTGCATTAAACAGAGACAAAACTTCTTCCGAAGAAATCGAAACATGCTATCGTCATTTGAATGCAGTATTAGAGTATCTGTCAACTCGTGAGGTTACTGTAAATGCAGGTGAAGAATTGGACATTCCGGTTGCAGGCGTGAAAGTAACAGCAGGAAGTCAGGACAATGGTACACACTATGGTTCTAACTTCGGTAACCCGGCATATGCAATTGACGGTGATACCAATACACACTGGATGACAAACTTTGATGGATTTAGTTCCGCAATCAAAAACAGAGAATGCTGGATTGATTTCGAATTCCCGGAGGCACATACAGTAGACGGACTTCGTTATTTACCGGGACCGACTATGGGCGGATACCTTACAACAATCACAAAATTCGAGCTTTCTGTAAAAACAGCTGGTTCTGATGAGTATCAGTTAGTTCAGGAAGGAAGCTGGGAGAACTCCTCCGGATGGAAGATCACAGAGTTTGAGCCGGTAGAGAATGTGACAAACGTAAGATTGCTTGCAACAGAAGCAAAATCTACTAACTGGTGGGCAGTTGCATCTGAGATCCGCGTTATGAGTAAAGTAGAAAACGGAAATACCGATGGTGACGATGAAAACAAAATCAATAAATCCAGTCTGGAAACACAGATTGCAACCGCAAACAAACTTCTCTCCAAAGAGAAACAGTATTCTGCAAAATCCTGGAAGACATTTGCAGCAAAACTGAAAGCAGCAGAAGATGTTATGGCAAATGCCGATGCGACTCAGTATGATGTAAAACTGGCACTTGCAAATCTGAAAGACGCTATGAGCGGATTACAGAAGAAAGACGGCTTGTCAGATGTGAAAAATGAGGATGGTAACTGGTATTACTACAAGAATGGCAAGATCGCAACTGATGTAACAACCGTAGCAAAGAACGTAAATGGCTGGTTCTATGTAAAAGACGGTAAAGTTGATTTCAAAGCAAATACCGTAGCAAAGAATGAAAACGGCTGGTGGAAGATCACAGACGGCAGAGTTGATTTCAAAGCAAACACCGTAGCAAAGAATGAAAACGGCTGGTGGTACATCCGTGGCGGTAAAGTAGACTTCGGCTACACAGGAATTGCCAAGAACGAAAATGGCTGGTGGCGTATTGTTAACGGTAAAGTTGATTTCAACTGCAACAGTGTTGAGAAAAACGAAAATGGCTGGTGGTACATCCGCGGCGGTAAAGTAGATTTCTCCTACACAGGTGTAGCTAAGAACAAAAACGGCTGGTGGAGAATCGTCAATGGTAAAGTTGATTTCAATTGCAACAGCATTGAGAAAAACGAAAACGGCTGGTGGTATATCCGCAATGGTAAAGTAGACTTCTCCTACACAGGTGTAGCAAAGAACCAGAACGGCTGGTGGAGAGTTGAAAACGGTAAAGTAAACTTCAACTATAACGGAATCGCTAAAAATGAAAATGGCTGGTGGTACATCCGTAATGGTAAAGTAGACTTCTCTTACAATGGCGGAACATACAACGTTGTTAACGGTAAAGTTCAGAAATAATAACGTGAGTAATAACAAGTCTTTCTCAGTGGGAGTACAATCTCCGACTGAGATAAACGCTCCGCGAGGATGTGCAGTGATTCTGAGAAGAATATGTCAGCTTACGCTGACCAGAATCACGCACCAAGTCTCACGTGCGTTCGACTTGAAGTTCCGAATTATGTAAAAAGAGACGATAAGAAAGTTGAAAACACCAAGTTTTTAAGGAGTGAAAAGGATATAATAAGGTTAAAAACGCTGTGAAAGTGGTAGCAAAAAACAGGGGTATTTCATATGAAAAAAGGAAAGAAAAAGCAATGGCTGATCGTACTGGTTCTGACAGTAGCAGTGATTGCTATAACCTGTGTCGGAGGTTGGAAACATGCACAGAAGACGGCATTTTCACTGACAATTAACGGGACTCAGATCAGTAAAGAAGAGTACATTCAATGCATGAATCTGGTGCAGTACAACACGATGGTAACCCTTCGTTCGGAGAAGCATGATGTTTCAGAAGATGAACTTTGGACGACGACTTATAAAAATGGAAAAACCGGATATGAATATCTGGCGCAGCAGACAGTTGAACAGTTGAAATATATGCATGCAGTATATGATATCGCAAAAGACAAAGGCTATATTAAAGATGCGACCTATGAGGGGATGCTGAACCGTATGGAGCAGGAAAATCAGTCACGAAGTGAGAAAATCGAAAAAGGTGAGACTGTCTATGGATTGAAAGAATATTCCACAGAAATGTATCAGGATTATGAACTGAATTATCTTCAGGAAACATATATGAATGATAAATCAAATGAAGATATGAATTTTACCGAGGAGGAAATTCAGAAACATTATGATAATGATGACTGGTTTGTCGGAGAAGAAGCCAGAGAGGTGGATCTGTCAGAAGCGCGTGCAGCAGTCATTGATGAATTGCGTCGTGCAAAATATGAGGAAATGACAGAAGAAAAAGCAAAGGTTGCTGAAGTGGACGGAGATATGGATGCTTTATCTCAGTTTACTTTGAAACAACTGTAATCAATTGGACTATGGGGAATTTGGTATAAAAAAATTATATCCGGTGATTACAGTCATACAATTAGGAGGAGAAGAAACATGAGAAAAAAATGGGCGAGCAGATTACTTGCAATGATGCTGACCGGTGTTACGGTAGTAAGCATGATGCCGGCAAACATCGCACATGCAGAAGAAGCTGACGGACAGCAGGGGACTACATATTATGTAAGTTCTCAGAATGGTGATGATGCCAATGATGGAACATCGGAGAAAAAAGCGTTTAAAACGCTGGATAAAATTAATGAGATTACGTTAGGACCGGGAGATAAAGTACTTCTGGAGAAGGGATCTGTATTTACAGATCAGTACCTTCATGTACAGGGAAGCGGAAGTGCAGAAGCACCGATAGAGATTTCTACTTATGGTGAAGGCAACAGACCACGAATTGACGCCAATGGCACCGGTGTATGGTATCAGGATTATGGAAATCATCTGGATAATACAGGACATAAATGGAAGGGAAATGTTTCTTCAACCATTTTGCTGAAAGATGTAGAATACATAGAGATCAGAGGTCTGGAGCTGACAAATGACAGAGAGACCAGTAAAGTAGACGATGGATTAAAATATAACGACGCAAATGTTATGGATCGTACCGGTGTGGCTGGTGTAGCGAAGGATAAAGGTACGGTAGATCATATTGTTCTGGATGATCTGTATGTTCATGATGTAGACGGCAATGTTATCAACAAACATATGGCAAATGGTGGTATTTATTTTATTGTAGAGAAACCAACAGATGAGAATGCTACCGGCGCTTCCAAATTCAATGATCTGACAATTGAAAACTGTAGTGTTGTAACAACAAACCGCTGGGGTATCGCAGCAGCCTATACTTATGCATGGGCACAGCTTAACAGTGCACATTTGAATGAAGCAGCATTGGAAAAATATGCTTCCAGTAATGTGACAATTCAGAACAATTACATTAAAGCTGCCGGTGGTGATGCAATCACAACCATGTATGTAGATCAGCCACTGGTTCAGTACAATGTGGCTGAGGATTGTTCCCGTCAGATGAATCCGACAGATTATCCAAGTGGCTGGCAGCGTGTAGCAGCCGGAATCTGGCCTTGGAAATGTAAAGATTCTGTGTTCCAGTATAATGAATGTTATAATAATCAGTATGCTTATCATGGTAATGGCGATGGTCAGGCATGGGATGCAGACTGGACAGACGGAACACTCTATCAGTACAATTACAGTCACGGAAACTCCCGTGGAGCAATCATGTTCTGTGGAGCAGAGGCTGTGAATACAACATTCCGTTATAATATCAGTGAGAACGAGTTGACAGGTCCGTTAGATTTACCAGGCAATCCGGATGCTCATATTTATAACAATACATTCTATATGAATGAGAATATTAAGAGTATTTTTGACCGTACCGGTGGAAATGCAGTGCTCGAGAATAATATTTTCTATTATGGTGGCTCAACGCCGTTAAATCAGAACTGGTATCCGGGTGGAACACTGACATACGATAACAACCTGTACTACAACTTTGCAAATACTCCGTCCGGAGATCAGAATGCAGTCGTTGTAAATGCAGGTACAAAAGTTCTGGAAGATGCAGGATCCGGTCCGTCTTCAAATACATCAGGTATTGCTTATATCAAAGAGAATGCATCTGTATTTGACGGTTATAAACTGGCAGAAGATTCGCCGGCAATTAATGCAGGTAAAGTGATCACAGACAACAACGGATATGATCTGGAGCATGATTTCTTCGGACATGCACTGACAGATATCCCGGAGATTGGAGCAGCAGAAAGTGATTATGTAACAGTAACTGCTACTTCTAATGTATATAATGTGGCAAATGATCAGATCAGTGGTCTGGCAAAACATACAACAGTCAAAGAATTACTGAAGAATCTTAATATAGACAGCAGCACACAGGTTACGGTAAAATCCGGTGACAAAGTTTTAGCTGAAAATGATGTAGTAAACGGTGGATGCACAGTAACAATTTCCTATGGCGAGAAATCCAAAACATATACGATTGTAGCAAGTTCTGACTGCGAATTAAAATCTACTGTATACATGATGACAGGAACAACAATCAAGATTCCGTCTACCGAGAAGAATCCGGCAACTGTCAGCGAAGTAAAACAGAATGTAAAAACAAGCAGTACCGCAACCGTAAGTGTAATTTCTGATGACAAAGTACTGGCAAACACAGATACAATTGCGGATGGAATGACACTTCGCATTACGGCAGAAGATGGTACAACAAGCGATTACGTTATTGCCGTAAAGAATAATTATAACTGGGTTGGTGATTATGTTAACGCACAGCAGGGTAATGTGTGGTTTGGACAGATCAAAAATAACAGTGCAGATACATGGAATAATATGACATCCTATGATCCGGACTGGCCAAACTGGCAGGTAAATACTTATTATGGACCGGGCGTGGATGCCCCAAGTCATGCAGAGGCAGCAAAAAATAATACAAACTCTTATCATGGTCTGCTCTCCGCACCGCCAAAATCAGACATTTATACTGCAATGGCATACCGTGTACCAAAGAGCGGCGTGATTTCTTTTAATATCAGAAATGATGAACCGTATCTGCGTCAGAACGGAAACTCCGGTGGAAGCACAACACTGACTCTGATGCATAATGATACCGAGTTACAGAGCGTAACACTTTCTGCCAGTGGTCAGAAAGGTGAGTGGAAATCTATTGATGCGCTGGAAGTAAAAGCAGGCGATTATATCCGTGTGGTTGCAAAATCAAACAATAATCCTACAAAACCGTCTGCACATATTACACCGATCATCTCTTATGTAGATGAAGCAGTAGCAGATACAACCGCACCGGAAGCACCAGACTATGCAATTCCGGAAGAAGTGGCAGAAACAAGTGCAACGATCAGTTGGGAAGAGGCTCTGGATAACGTAGCAGTTGTTGGTTACAATGTATATGTAAACGGTGAAAAAGTAAATGATGAACTGATCACAGATACTTCCTATACTTTAACGGGTCTGACAGATAATACAGAGTATACAGTAACAGTTACTGCTGTAGATGCAGCAGAAAATGAATCTGAGGCATCAGAGGCAGTTACCTTTACAACTGCAGAGGCAGACAGAGAAGCTCCGAGTGCACCGGCGAACGTTGCGGCAGCAGATATTACCAGAGCCGGCGCAGCAATCAGCTGGAAAGCATCTGTCGACAACGTAGGTGTAACAGGATATGATGTATATGTAAACGGCAAGAAAGACAACGATGCACTGGTAAAAGACACTGCATATGAACTTAGCAATTTGAAGCAGGATACTTCTTATAAAGTAGAAGTTTACGCACTGGATGCAAAAGGCAATCGTTCTGAGGCAGGAAGTGTGACATTCAAGACATTAAAAGCATATGCAGACGGATTATCTGATACAAAAGATGCAGACGGCAACTGGTATTACTACAAAAATGACAAAGTTGATACTGGCGTTACAACTGTTGCAAAGAACAAAAACGGCTGGTGGTATGTAAAGAACGGTAAAGTAGATTTTAGCTATACCGGAATTGCAAAAAATGAGAACGGCTGGTGGCGCATTGTCAATGGAAAAGTTGACTTTAACTGCAACAGTGTAGAGAAAAACGAAAACGGCTGGTGGTACATCCGCGGAGGAAAAGTAAACTTTGGTTACACAGGAATCGCAAAAAATGCCAACGGCTGGTGGAGAATCGTCAACGGAAAAGTTGATTTCAACTGCAACAGTGTAGAGAAAAATGAAAACGGCTGGTGGTACATCCGCGGAGGAAAAGTGGACTTTGGTTACACAGGAATCGCAAAGAATGCCAACGGCTGGTGGAGAATCGTCAACGGAAAAGTTGACTTTAATTGCAACAGTGTAGAGAAAAATGAAAACGGCTGGTGGTATATCCGTAATGGAAAAGTAGATTTCTCCTACACAGGAGTAGCTAAGAATGCAAACGGTTGGTGGAGAATCGAAAACGGAAAAGTAAACTTTAATTACAATGGACTTGCCCAGAATGAAAATGGCTGGTGGTACATTAAGAATGGTAAAGTGGACTTCTCCAATCGCGATGACATCAGAATCAATGGAAAAATTTATAAAGTGTTCAATTAGTAAATAACCGATATAGAATTACCCCATAGTGTACTGATTGAAAAAAGAAGCGGCTTTCGAAAGAGAGCCGCTTCTGTTGTGCTTGAATCAAGTCGAACGCACGTGAGACTTGGTGCGTGATTCTGGTCAGCGTAAGCTGACATATTCTTCTCAGAATCACCGCACTTTACAAAATATTGCAGATCATAGGTATCGTTGATAAAGATATCTGATCATTCTGCATGTGTGTTAGTTGTAATAGTTTTTAATATAGGATTTCCGGTAGCTGGAAGGAGATTCCCCGATCACTGTCATAAACAGTTTGGAATAATGCTGGGAATCTTTCAAACCAACCATCTGAGCAATCTCCGTCAGTGATTTATCTGTATCCTGCATCAGATCAATGGATTTGTTGATGCGGTAAATATTGATATAGTTGGACAGTGTGATCGTCATATATTTTTTGAACAGGCTGCTCAGATAACGGACGGAAATCTGAAGTTCCTTTGCGATGTCCTCCTGAAGAATCTTGTGCATATAGTTTTCGTGGATGTAATCCAGAGTGTATGCCACATAGCTGTTTTGCAGGTTCGGATCAGTAAAATCGTGATTCGGCCGCTTCTTGTCCAGAATATGAAGCATGATGCTCATAATGGATATGTTGATATTTGCGGCAGTAAATAAACTGTCTGTCGAGGAGTGCAGCGAAATAATTTTGTTTACACAGTCATCCAGTACCTGATCAGATTCCTGTCGATAGTAAGTCTGACAGTGAAAACGGATTGCATGCATCATACCGATAGGATAAATACCATCATCACTCAAGATGATTTTTGTGAAGGTATCCGGGCGGAAATGAATCTGCTGATATTCACAGTCCCCGCTGTAATCAACACGAAAAGAGTGAATAACGTTTGGCAGGATCATGATAAAGTCTCCAGCCTTGCAGTGAATAGATTCAGAAGCAATATCCATATGGCAGCTTCCGGAAACTATTCGGTAAATTTCAATGGTTGTGTGAATGTGAAAACCAAACTGGTATCCGGCTTTCTTTTTCTGAACGAGCGCGCCTGTCAGTACATCATTTGATAGGGACAGGGCGAGCTGTTCCCTCATATTTTGATTTGCCATAATGTTGCTCCTTATACAATTGTTGTGCTGTAACGATTAGTCCTATTCTGATTATAACAGAAATAAAAAAATAAGCTATGGAAACGGTTGACATTTTATAAAAAAGATATAAAATAAAACATTAGAGTTCTAATTATTAGAATACGAACAATAAGGATTCTAACAATTATTATGGAGGAACAGAATGAATTACGAAGAGGAAATCAATACAGATCAGTCATTTCATTATCTTCTGATGGCAAATCAGGCGATGGTACATAAGCAGCTGCTGGATGGTCTGGCAGATACCGGGTTGACCATCGGACAGCCAAAAGTGCTGGATTATCTGAAAGATCATGACGGATCGAATCAGAGACAGCTGGCATATGGATGTCGGATCGAGCCATCATCACTGACCGCTTTGCTGAACCGTATGGAAGATACAGGGCTGATCGAGCGCAGAAAGAAGGACGGAAACCGCCGTTCCTATTATATTTACATGACAGAAAAAGGAAGAAACTGCCAGATCCGGGTTGCCGAAGAATTTCAAAAACTGGAAGAAAAGGCAATGAGGAATATTTCAAAAGAAGATCTGCAGTTATTCCAGAAGATATTTTTACAAATGTATCACAATTTAGAGAAGGGAGAGGATTCAGATGAGTCAGGTGAAAGTAAGAGATAAGATTAAGAGGTATGTGGTATTTATTATTGGGTTGTATGTGAACGCTTTGGGGGTTGCTTTTGTAACAAAGGCAAGTCTTGGAACATCACCGATCACATCCATTCCGTATGTATCAAGTCTGAACTTTAAGCCGTCACTTGGTAACTTTACAATTATTATGAGTATCGTACTCATTCTGTTGCAGATTCTGATCCTGAGAAAGGACTTTAAGCTGGAACATGCATTACAGATTCCGGTTTCCTTTGCTTTTGGATATATGATCGACTTCTGTATGTGGTCTACTCCGTTCATTAATCCACAGCTCTATCCGGTAAAAATTTTATGCCTGCTGACAGGATGTGTCATCCTTGGTTTTGGTGTGTGGATGGAGGTTATCGCAGACGTGGTTATGCTTCCGGGAGAATCCTTTGTACGTGCCGTTGCATTCAAGGCACATAAGGAGTTTGGCTTTATCAAGATCTTCTTTGATTCCAGTCTGGCAGTGATTGCCGTTATCCTGTCATTCGTTTTATCCGGACAGCTTCAGGGGGTACGTGAAGGTACTGTTATCACAGCGCTGATCGTTGGATTTATCGCACGCTGGATTGGCAAATTCCTGCATTTTGTTCCTGGAAAATTATTCCTTCAGGAAGCTCCTGTTAATGCATAAAATGCACAAGTGAGTCCAAAATAATGTAACAAAAAATCTTGCATAATATACGAAATTAAGCTATACTGGTCAAGTTGAGAAAAGACAGTCAGTATGGCTTTTTTGTTGGATAGGAAATTCACTGTGATTTTTTATCAAGCAGAATCATTTGTGCAGATGATGCACATTTTCTTGCCATACATCATAAAAATGGGAAATCAGTGCAGGTTTTCCGAAACAATGCAGGAGGAATGAAAATGAAAAAAATGAATCGCTGGGCATATGCGGTTATTGGTGTAGTGACACTGTTATTTGCAGGTCTAATCTACGCATGGTCTGTTATGTCCAAATCAATTGCAGCATCCCGTCCGGATTGGACTGCAACGCAGGTATCTTTGACATTTACAATTGTTATGGCATTATTCTGTACAGGAGGTCTGATCGCAGGTCTTTTGTCTAAGAAAATCAATCCGAAGCTTTATATTATTGCTTCCGGTGTATTTTTTGCAGCAGGATTTTTCATTGCATCTCTGACAGGTGATTCACCGGCATTACTGTACATCGGTTTTGGTGTGATCTGTGGTCTTGGCGCAGGTTTCGCATACAATACTGTACTGAGTACCATGTCACAGTGGTTCCCGGATAAACAGGGACTGATCTCAGGAATCCTTCTGATGGGATTCGGACTGAGCAGTTTTATCATCGGTAAAGTATACGCAGCAGTTACTCCGTCTGATGGTTCTGATCAGTGGAAAATGACTTTCCGTATCCTTGGAATCGTTGTTCTGGTAGTTATGCTTATCTGCTTCAACTTCTTTGTAAAACCGTCTGAGGATTATAAAGTTCCGGGCGCAGCAGCGAAAAAAGTGGTAAAAGAGCCTGCTCTGGATATTCCGCCAACACAGATGGTAAAAAAACCGGCATTCTGGCTTTACTATATCTGGGCAATTCTGCTGAGTGCAGCAGGTCTGGTACTGGTATCACAGGCAAGTGGTATCGCAACACAGGTTGGACCGAATGTATCCGATGGAAATATCGCAACTGTTGTTGGTCTGATCTCCATTTTAAATGGTATCGGTCGTGTTATCTTTGGTGCGATTTTTGACAAAAAGGGTTATCGTGTGGCAATGACTCTTGATATGATCATTATGATTGTTGGTGCGCTGGTTCTGATTCTTGCTCTGTCAACAGGTAATTTCCTGTTTATCGTTCTGGGCTTCCTGATCGGTGGTCTGGCATACGGTGGAGTTATGCCGACAAACTCTGCAATTATCAGTGACTTCTTCGGAAGAACAAACTATCCGGTAAACTACTCACTGATCAATACAAACCTGATCATTGCATCTTTTGCATCAACCATTGCAGGTAAATTGTACGATGCAAGTCAGTCTTACATGGCACCGGTTATGATGATGATCGGAGTTACAGTAGTTGGATTCATTGTTTCTCTGGGAATCCGCAGACCGAAAGCAAAATAAAGAACAGAATACTATTGCAAACAGCTCTGGGTGATCAGGGCTGTTTTTTGCAACAAAGGGATAGAAAAGAACATGGCAGAGAAAGAAGAAAAAGCACAGGAACACAAAAAAGGAAACATACAGGGCGTCAGTGAGGGTGCGAAAACCGTAAAAGGCTGGTTGGAACCGGCGTGTGGATGGAAGTGCGGTCAAAAGTTATTACACTGGCAGGCGAAGGACTGGTGCTGGCAATCTGTCAGGTCAGACCGATCAAGTTTGGCAATATGAAGGTGATTTTTGATGTGACACTGGTTGTATGCTCCTGTATTCTGGGGTTGTTATTTGCCGGTGGAATCAAGGGAGTCCGTGAAGGAACTGTTGCAGCAGTATGCGTGGGACTGATCACAAAGCTGATCAACCGCATTTGCGCAAAGCTTGGATTTGCACAGAAATAAGATTATTATTGTTTTGCATATTCATAAAAAACTAAGAAAGTGGAAGAGTCCTTTTGCGGGACTGCCACTTTCTTTTTTTGACAAAATGAGTTACAATGGGCGAAGTCAGAAGATAATCATCGATAAAGGGTGATAGAATTAGATGAATGCAGGGACTGTTACAGAAAAATAATAGATGTGACAGGAAAGCATTGTAATCCACAATAATGATAGATAACAGAAGCAGATAATTTAGAAGGAATGTGAGAAATATGAAAATTGTTTTTTTAGATGATAATTCAATCGGAACGGACATTGATCTCAGTGGATTTGAGTCTCTGGGCGAGGTGGCTCGTTACGGAAGCAGTAAGCCGGAGGAAGTTCCGGAGCGTGTGAAGGATGCGGATGTGGTCATCATCAACAAGATGGAGATCAACGAGCAGACCATCGGAACGGCAGAAAAGCTGAAACTTGTGTGTGTGACTGCCACAGGTACCAATAATCTGGACAAGGAGTTCTTAGCAAAACGGAATATTGCATGGCGAAATGTGGCAGGCTATTCTACAGAATGTGTGGCGCAGCATACCTTTGCACTGCTGTTTTATTTGCTTGAGAAAATGTCCTATTATGACAATTATGTTAAATCAGAGAAGTATGTAAATGATGCTATGTTTACGCATTTTGCAAATCATTTTCATGAGCTTTGCGGTATGACATGGGGCATCATTGGTCTGGGAGCCATCGGCAGACGGGTGGCAGATCTGGCAAAGGCTTTTGGCTGCCATGTGATTTATTATTCTACTTCCGGAAACCATACGGAGGATGGCTACGAGCGCGTAGATTTTGATACCTTGCTTAAGATATCTGATATTGTGTCCGTGCATGCACCGCTGACGGAGCAGACCGAGCATCTGATGAATGCGGCAGCGTTTGAAAAAATGAAAAACAGTGCGATTTTTATCAATGTGGGACGTGGACCGATCGTGGTAGAAGCGGATCTGGCTGATGCGCTGGAGCAGGATGAGATCGCGGCGGCAGGTCTGGATGTGCTGGGCGCGGAGCCAATGCGTGAAGATAATCCACTGCGCCGGATCAAGGACAGCGAGAAACTTGTGATTACTCCGCATATTGCATGGGCAGCGGTGGAGACACGCAAGCGTCTGATGGACATTATTTTACATCAGGTGAAGGAGTTTTTTGAAGTTAAGCAAAAATAATGAGAAAATGTGATGGATGAAAATACATAGGTTACGATGGAAGGAGAACGTATCTTTATGAAAAATAAAAAACGATTGGCGAAGCTGATTTTTGTGGCGATACTGCTTCTGATCATCTGGTATACATTTAAGGATTCCGCAGGGGATATTGTTGCACAGCTTCAGAAAACATCTTTTGCGGTGCTGGTGGCGATTATGGCTGCAACCGTGATCTATCATTTATTTGAGGCATGGATCACCTATTCACTGGCGCGCAGATATAATCCGAAATTCAAGTTCCGGGAAGCCGTTTACTGTGCTTTTAACTGTTCCTTTTACCGTTTATCTACACTGGGAAGCGGCTCCGGTGTGGCAGCAATCGTGTATCTGGGAAAAAAAGGTGTTGGCTATTCGGAAGCAACCGGACTTTATATGATTCAGTACATGGTGCACAAAGTCAGTGTGGCACTGTTCAGCGGACTTTTATTTATCTTGAACTGGAAAGTAATGTCTGTGAATTATAGAGAATATGGCGTGTATCTGGGACTTGCGTATGCATTGACAGTAATCATCAGTATTGCGTTGATCATTTTTGCGGTATCGGCGAAATCTCATCAGCTAATTTTGTGGATCGTGCGTAAGTTTAATAAAAGCGGAAAACTGACTCCGGCATTGAAAAAACTGGAAGAAAGCTGCGATATCATGGAAAAATCAACATCCCGCTTGTTGAAGGATGTACCATCGCTGATTTCCATGGTGTTGAAAAATTTGGCAAAACTGTGCTTCTGGTATTGTATTCCGTTTTTAATTCTGTTTGGAACAAATGAAATTTCAATATTGGATTCTTTGTCAATTACATCGCTGTCTGTTATGTCGGCAGCGGTAATTCCGACACCGGCAGGAGTAGGAGCGGTGGAACTGATCATGACGAACCTTTTTGCTGTACTGGTTGGTGTGCATAAAGCCGGTGCAATCACGGTACTTTACCGTGTGGCAACCTTTATTTTCCCCTTTGTAGTTGGCGGCGTGCTGATTGTGATTAGTAAGTTTTTGCATCGGCATAAATAAGTAAAAAATTAGCTATTGCATTTGAAAAAAGTATGTGCTATCATATGTGCAGAAAAAGCAAAGAGATCTTCAGGGCAGGGTGATCTGAACCGAATGTAATTCGAAACAGAGAGTCCCGACCGGCGGTATAGCCCGCGAGCGTGAAAGCGTTGATCTGGTGATTCTGATAAGCAGAAGATTCCAGAGCCGACAGTATAGTCTGGATGAAAGAAGAACAAGCGAAAATAAATACTTAAATGAGACAGAAAAAACAAATGTTTTGAAGTCCATTTAACAAAAAAGATTTTCACTCCCTGAGATTTATTTCTCAGGGATTTTCTTTTACCATAAATTTTTGATCTGAAAAAATTCGGAGTCGGGATGTGCATGTTGCATAAAACTAACAAAAACATCAGACGATGAAAAACAGACAAATCAGGAAATGCAAAGATTTATGGAAGCAGAAAATCCCTGGAAGCTTGAAGGGAGTGATTTTTTTATGCAGGAAAAAGAAGAATATATGAGACGGGCGTTGGAGCTGGCGCGAAAGGGAGAAGGTCATACATCACCGAATCCGATGGTTGGCTGCGTGGTAGTAAAGGACGGACGGATCATCAGTGAGGGGTATCATGAGAAATACGGAGAGTTTCATGCGGAGCGAAATGCATTGACGAGATGTACTGAGGACACCACAGGAGCGGATCTGTATGTGACATTGGAGCCGTGTTGTCATCAGGGAAAAACCCTACCGTGTACGGACATTATCATTGAGAAAAAGATTGCCAGAGTTTTTGTGGGAAGTATGGATTCCAATCCGCTGGTTGCAGGAAAAGGTGTACAGATCCTGCGCGATCATGGCATTTATGTAGAAACTGGTATTCTGGAAGAAGAATGTCTGAAATTAAACGAAGTATTTTATCATTACATCACGACAAAGACACCGTTTGTAGTTATGAAATATGCCATGACGCTGGATGGAAAAATCGCCTGTGCCACCGGAGATTCCAAGTGGGTGACCGGTGAAATCGCCAGAGCTCAGGTGCATCGAATGCGTGGACGTTATCGGGGCATTATGGTAGGAATCGGAACGGTACTGGCAGATGATCCGATGCTGAACTGTCGCGTGGAAGGTGGTGTGGATCCGGTGAGAATCATCTGTGATTCCAATCTGCACATTCCGCTGGAAAGTCAGATCGTGAAAACTGCATCAGAAATAGAGACAATCGTGGCCTGCAGTCAGGAATCATTAGAAGCAGAGAGAAAGCAGGAAAAAATCAGGAAGTTAAAAGAGGCAGGAATTCAACTGATCGGAACGGAAGGCGCACATGGAGTCAATCTGGTGGAACTGATGAAAAAACTTGGTGAGCAGAACATCGACAGTATTTTACTGGAAGGCGGCGGAACGTTAAATGCGTCTGCACTGGAAGATGGCATTGTAAATAAAGTATATGCTTACATAGCAGGAAAGCTCATCGGCGGCATGGATGCCCGCTCTCCGGTAGAGGGCATGGGAATCGACCGCATGGCAGATGCGATCACATTGAAAGATATGGAAATAGAACGGCTGGGCGATGATTTCTGTATCGTGGGATATGTAAAATAATTACTCTGTTATAAATTAGTAAATGGAAAAATGTGAATCATGCGTACATGAATAATAATATGATTACAGTGTCAAAAGGTCTGAGTCCACCTGTGCTTGCACAAGGGTGGATGAATGACCTTGGGGCACGCCCCGATATGAGCATAAAAGTGGGATTTTTATCCCACGATATGCGAATAGCGGGAAGGATTGTGGGAGTGCAAAGCACGGAACAATCCGTGTAATCAAGATTTGGGTGTTTTGACACCCAAATCATAATATTTACAAAATTGAAAGTTAACTTGAAAAGAGGCGATCATATATGTTTACAGGATTAGTTGAAGAAGTGGGAACCATTCAGAATGTACGGCGCGGTGCCCGGTCCTGCGTATTGACCATCGGATGCAAAAAAGTGCTGGAAGGCAGTCAGGTCGGAGACAGCATTGCGGTCAACGGTGTGTGTCTGACCGTGACAGGCATGGGCGGCAGTTATTACACCGCAGATGTCATGGCAGAGACCATGAACCGCAGTTCTCTGGGGCAGTTGAGCACCGGTGATGGCGTAAATCTGGAGCGGGCGATGCCTGCAAATGGCAGATTTGGCGGACATATTGTATCGGGACATATTGATGGCACCGGAACAGTGCAGGGCATTGAGCCGGATGACAACGCAATCTGGTACACCATTGCAGCAAAGCCGAATTTGCTTCGCTATATTGTAGAAAAAGGTTCGATCACCATTGACGGCATCAGCCTGACAGTGGCTTATGTGGATGAACATTGTTTTAAAGTATCCATCATTCCACATACACAGCAGGTAACAGCGTTGCACGACCGAAAGGTCGGAGACATCGTCAATCTGGAATGCGATATTATTGGAAAATATGTGGAAAAACTGTTACAGCCGGCAGCGGTAGAAGAAGCGATGGAAACAAAAAAAGAAAGTGGAATCACGGAAGACTTTTTGAAAAAATATGGATTCTAAATTTGCAGAAATCAGAGATACGATAAGCAAATAAGGAAAAAATTATAGAAAAATGATAAAAACCTGAATGAATGAAAATTAAGGAAAACCTGGGAGGATAAAAAGATGGCAAAAGAAATTGGAACCATAGAAGAAGCATTACAGGATTTAAGAGATGGAAAAGTAATTCTGGTAATTGATGATCCGGAAAGAGAAAACGAGGGCGATCTGATCTGTGCAGCTGAATTTGCAACACAGGAAAATGTAAATTTTATGGCATGTGAAGCAAAGGGCCTGATCTGTATGCCGATGAGCGGTGAACTCTGCGATAAACTTGGCCTGGATCAGATGGTAAATGTAAATACAGATAACCACTGCACTGCGTTTACTGTATCGATTGACCATGTGGACACTACAACCGGTATTTCCGCCGCAGAGCGTTCTTACACAGCATTGAAATGTGTAGAGGATGGCGCAAGACCGGCAGACTTCCGCAGACCGGGTCATATGTTCCCGCTGCGTGCAAAAGAAGGCGGCGTACTGGTGCGTGACGGTCATACAGAAGCAACCGTGGATCTGGCAAAACTGGCTGGTTTGAAACCGTGTGGACTCTGCTGTGAGATCATGCGTGAGGACGGAACCATGATGCGTACCACTGAGCTGTTACAGTTTGCAGAAAAACATAATCTGACTGTTATTACGATTGCTGATATCATTGAATATCGTCTGCAGCATGAGAGCCTGATCCGCCGTGAAGCAGATGCGAAACTGCCGACAAAATATGGTAACTTTGAGATTTACGGATATGAAAATATCTTGAATGGTGATCATCACGTAGCGCTTGTTATGGGGGATGTGACAGATGGAGAACCGGTACTTTGCCGGGTACACTCTGAATGCCTGACCGGAGATGTGTTTGGTTCCAGCCGCTGCGACTGTGGTGAACAGTTAGATGCAGCCATGAAAGCCATTGCAAAAGAGGGCAGAGGCGTATTGTTATATCTTCGTCAGGAAGGCCGTGGCATTGGTCTGATTAACAAGTTAAAAGCATATGAACTGCAGGAGCAGGGGTATGACACCGTAGAAGCAAATATCAAACTTGGTTTCCCGGCAGATATGCGTGAGTACGGCGTGGGAGCACAGATCCTGCGTGACATCGGAGCAAAACGTCTGCGTCTGCTGACAAATAACCCAACCAAGATCACAGGACTTGCTGGATATGGCATTACCATTGAGGAGCGTGTGCCGATCCAGATCAAAGCACAGAAGTTTGACTATTTTTACCTGAAAACAAAACAGGAAAAAATGGATCACATGACAGACTATAAATAGTTGCAATGAAATTAAAAAATCAGGAGGATAAGAAAATGAGAGTTTTAGAAGGAAATGTAGTAGCAGAGGGCATTAAAATCGGTATTGTAGCAGCACGTTTTAACGAGTTTATCGTATCAAAACTGGTTGGCGGCGCACAGGACGCATGTGTACGTCACGGTGTAAAAGATGAGGATATCGATCTGGCATGGGTTCCGGGTGCATTTGAGATTCCGATCGTTGCAAAGAAAATGGCAGCTTCCGGAAAATACGATGCAGTACTTTGCTTAGGCGCTGTTATCAAAGGTTCTACAAGCCATTATGATTATGTATGTGCTGAGGTAAGCAAAGGAACAGCAATGGTGGGCCTTGAGACCGGCGTACCGACACTGTTTGGTATCCTGACTACAGACAATATCGAGCAGGCTATCGAGCGTGCAGGTACAAAGGCCGGAAACAAAGGTTATGATGTAGCTTGCTCCGCTATTGAGATGGTAAATCTGATGAAGAACATCTAATTAAATAACTGAATTACATCTGCGGCGGTCGATACGATTGCCGCAGTTTTTTGTGCAATATTTTCGGATGGTACTTTCAAATCCGGGATACAGATTACCGGGATATGTGCATTGGATGCGGCCAAAATACCGTTTTCGGAATCTTCCAGTACAAGTGCATGTTCCGGACTGATATCTGCGCACTGGCAGGCAGCAAGAAAAATATCCGGATTTGGCTTGGAACGCTGTACCTGATCACCACCGATGACAAAAGCAAAGTATTTATCGAGTTTTGCCAGATGAAGATATTCAGCAACAATGTCATGTTTGGTGGAAGATGCCACACAACAGGGAACGTTGTTGGCTGCAAACCATGCGAGAAGTTCCGGGATCCCTGGTTTCACCGGCGGTCCATCGCGGCGGATTTTTTCTGTGACAAGTGTACGGCATTTCTGACTGATCTCTTCTGCCGGGTAATCGTTCCCGTAAAGTCTGTGCAGAATATCCAGTAATTGTTGTCCGCAGGTTCCGAGGGTGTGGATATAATCGTCTTTTTGTTGGGTATAACCGTATTCTTTCATGACGCTATCTTTGGTCGTCATAAATAGGCGTTCTGTGTCAAAAATCAGACCGTCCATATCGAAAATTGCAAGTGCGGGTATTGTTAAAGTTGAAGTCATAATTTTGCCTTTCTTCTAAGCGAAATAACGTTTTGATTATAAATCAGTATACAGGAAATGAGCCTGAAAGAAAATGATAAATCACTTCTATCAGGCTCATTTCTGATATTCTTTTTGCTCAGTTCACCCGCGCCCATTCGCAAAACGCCCGTTCCGGGCTTTTCCGTAGCTTCGCTACTAATTTTGCTCATGAAAGCTGGCGCTCCCTGCATGTCTCTGCCAGTGCTTCGGGCTTTATGCAAGCATAAGCCCGGAAGCACTTGAACAGGACATGCGTGAACTGTTTAAACGCTTTCAAATTCGTCGATGATCTCCTGTGATGGCGGAGCGGTCAGCAGGCTGACGATTACGATGGCAGCTGCGGAGCACAGGAATGCAGGCAACAGTTCGTAAATACCAAGCAGTCCGCCGTGCGGTGCGATCAGGAATTTCCAGATAAATACCATGGCACCACCGACGATCATTCCGGCAAGGGCACCGTTTCGGTTGGAACGTTTCCAGAACAGTGCAAAGAGCATAACGGCACCGAAGGTCGCTCCAAATCCGGCCCATGCAAAGGATACGATACGGAAAACGGAACTGTCCGGGTTACGGGCCAGAAATACACTGATGGCTGCAATGACCAGAACAGTAATACGTGCCATCAACATGGACTGTTTTTTTGTGCATTTAATTCCGAAGCAATCCTGCAGCAGGTTTTCTGAAATACTGGAAGATGCTGCCAGAAGCTGGGAGTCGGAAGTGGACATGGTACTTGCAAGGATACCTGCAAGGATCAGACCTGCCATTAATACGGCAAGGAATCCGTGATTACTCAGCAGTACAGCGGTTCTTACGATCAGTGTCTCTGCCTGAGAGGAATTCTCCAGAACATCCATGGTGCCGGCTTTTGTCATGGCATTTCCGATGATACCGATAAAGATTGCGATAAACATGGAAATCACAACCCATACAGAAGCAATACGACGGGATGTTTTTAATTTGTTTTCATCTTCAATACCCATGAAACGCAGCAGAATGTGCGGCATTCCAAAGTAACCTAAGCCCCATGCCAGCGTAGAGGCAATGGTCAGTCCGTTGTACGGTGTGGTTCCACCGGTTGCTGCATCGTGAGACATAGTCATACTTAAGTAGCCTTTCAGTGACTGTGCATTTGTGATAACGGCATCCATGCCACCAGCCATATGTACGCCGTAGATCAATACGACGACCAGGGCACCGGTCATGATAATACTCTGAATCAGATCAGTGGTACTTGCTGCCAGGAATCCGCCCAGGGAAGTATAAGCCACGATAATGATGGCACTTACGATCATGGCAGGCATATACGGAACACCGAAGAGTGTGGCAAAGAGTTTGCCGCAGGCTGCGAATCCGGATGCGGTGTATGGTACGAAGAAAATTACGATCATAATAGCTGAAATTGCCAACAGGGAATTGCTTTTATCCCGATAGCGATTTGCGAAAAAGGACGGGATCGTAATAGAATTATTTGCTTTGTGGGAATAGCGGCGCAGACGTTTTGCAACGATGAGCCAGTTTAAGTAAGTTCCGATGGCAAGGCCGATGGCGGTCCATCCCGCTTCGGCACAACCGGACAGATATGCGACACCCGGCAGTCCCATCAGAAGCCAGCTGCTCATGTCAGAGGCTTCCGCACTCATGGCGGTTACGATCGGGCCGAGTTTTCGACCACCCAGATAAAAATCACTGGTGTCGTTGTTTTTCCTGGAAAAGAGAACGCCAATCAATACCATAACACCCAGATAGATGATCATGATGATCAGCATTCCAATTGTGTTTGCGTTCATAAAATCAATCTCCTTTATTACGTTACTTCAACAAATTTCTGCCAGTATACCATGAATAAAAACAGACTGCAATACAGAATGAAGTATAGACTATAGTACAGAAATACAGCGAAAAATATGCATTAAATATGCTAAAATAAAGGGGAAATAGAAACAGACTAAAATATGAAAGAAAACATAGAATAAAAATAAATACAAAAGAAAACGGTATTTTTACATATATGATAATAAAAAATAGACTAACTATGTTAGCCTATTGAAAAAGTTGATATATATATATACTAATCAGCGACATTTTTATCTCAGTCGAGAAGATTCCCACTTCTGCAAGTGGTGAGTAATAACAAGTCTATTTCAGTGGGAGTACAATCTCCAACTGAGATAAACGCTCCGCGAAGATGTGCAGTGATTCTGAGAAGAATATGTCAGCTTTCGCTGACCAGAATCACGCACCAAGTCTCACGAGCGTTCGACTTGAATGCGAATCTGTGCCAGATAGATCGGCATCGCAGTGGAACCATAAGTTTTCAGTGAATACTCTCCATTACAGATGCACCAGTCATAAAGCAGCGCGCGTTCCGCAATCGCATACAGCTTTACCATCTCATTGACGGACAGATCCGTACGAAATTCTCCACTTTCCTGCCCTTCCCGGATAATGCGGCGCAGCAGTTTATAATAGTAGCGGTTGCGGTCCAGCAGATGTTTTTCGCCTTTTGTAATCAGCTGGGTAGACAACAAACGCGCCAGAAGATCCAGAGAAATGCTGTTTTCAATCATGGAAAAAAGTTCCTGATTCAGATAGATCAGCTGTTCATAACGAGTATCGAACTGCACCAGCTGAGCTTCCAGTTCGGTATATTTTTCATCAAAAAGGAAAGAGAGAGATCCAAGCAGGGCATCTTTCCCTTCAAAATAGTGATAAAAAGAGCCCTTGGATGTACCGGATTCGGCAATGATCTCATCGATGGTTGTATCGTCGTATCCCTGTTCATAAAACAGTTTCCATGCGGCGGAGATGATTTTTCCTTTTGTGTTGCGTGGTTGCTTTTTGCTCATATAAAAAATCCTTTCAGAAAATAAATGCAGAAGATAAAATTTGATCATTCAAAAATATTCCGGACATGTTTACTATACGATGCGCATCATTTAATACATGCCCTGAAAAACGTTGTGAAAACAATTATATTGTAGCAGAAAAAATGAAAAATGTGTGAAAAAACGGCAAAAAAGTGGTGACGGGTTGTGAGAAATAGACAAAAGTGGTAAAATATATTATACAGTTCACTCATCACATGTATCCGGTTAATAATCATGTTTGCATGAGGAATTAACCGGATATATGTGATGAGTGAACTGGATAAAATTTTGGAGGAATATTTATCATGAAGAAAATCGTAGGAAGACTGCTGAGTGTGCTGCTGATCACCATGCTGGCTCTGGCAGGATGTGGAACAAAGGATGCAGGAACAGCAGACGGAAGTGCTTCAGCAGAGACCGTACAGGCTTCGGTAAAGTCGAAGGTGAAGTTTGATGGCACATATACAGCCGGAGATACCGTGAAGATTCAGATGGATCTTACGAAAGAAGGAACCTGCGATTATGGATATATCGGTATGTACAAATTGCTTACAAACGAGGACGGAATGCGGATCCTGAATCTGATCTATTATGGAGAAGAAAACGCAGAAAACAACAGCGAAAGCCAGCTTGCGTATGATTCTTATGCCATTCAGCAGAATGAGGACGGCACTTACACCCGATGTAAATATAAAGAAGGAGAGACACCGGATTTTACAACAGGAACGCAGATGAGTTGTGCCGGCGGTGATGATCAGATCATGACCGGAGAGCAGTTTGCAGCAGAATATGCATCTGATGGAGGTTCGTTTGTAAAACTGAATGAGGATGGAACCTTTGTATTTGGTGTGCATATGACCTATGCAGCGGACAAAAAGCAGTTTGAACTGATTGGGGCAAGCGGATCATCTGTATATACTTATGAGACAGACGATGACCAGAACAGTATTGTTCTGAGTAATGAAGATGGCAATACAGTAATGAGCCTGAAGCGGAAGGAGAGTTAAGTTATGAAACCAGAGGGAAGCAAGGTAAACTACAGAGAGTTGGCAGAACGTTTTTATGCATTGGATACAGAAGTATACGAAGCATCCGGAAGTGAACTGGGGAAAGTATTTCCGGGACCGAAACATATTTCAGAAAAACAGATTCTGAAGGATTTTGAACGGGAGAATGATGAGAAAATCAAAGACGAGCTGATCCTGATTGGAAACATGATCAAGATCATTCAGGAGCGGGGGGGCCGCTATGAGGAATTTTTCATTCGTTATCAGCATCTGTGCAAAGATGTGATGGATGTGATGGAGGATGAAGGATTCCGTGATCAGATTTCCAGAGATTTTACAAAAGATCATTTTGGTCTGATGTACAAGACAGAAAAAAACCATATCGTAGTCTGCATCGCCAGAGAGACCGGAGCAGGCGGACACGAGATTGGTTCCAGACTGGCAAAACGTCTTGGTTTTTCCTTTTACGATGATTCTGTGCTGGATCTGATGATCGATGAACTGGATGAGAAAATGCCGGGAATTGGCGGCAAAGATGCACATTTTATCAAGCAGAGCCGCGTGATCAAATCCATTGCAGAAGCCGGAGACTGTGTCATTGTAGGACGCAGCTGCGGTCATGTACTGATGACAAATAATGTTCCGCGTTTGAGCGTATTTATTGGTGCACCATATGAAAACCGTGTCCGCAGAAAAATGCTGCTCAATGATCAGGACCGCAGAGAAGCAGAGGAGTTTATCCGTAAGACAGACAAACGCAGAAAAACTTCCTATGATTATTATACCGGTAAAAAATGGGGCAACCCGGCAGATTTTGATATTTGCATCAACAGTGCATGCTATGGTATTGAGGGAACCGTTGATCTGCTTGAAAAACTGGTAAAATATTCACTGGAGCAGAAACAGAACTGACCTCAGCGGGAAATGGGATGGACTTCGCAGTGATCATGCAAAGAAATCTTGTATTTATATCATGCGGGCATTGTAAATAAGACCGCCAGAGAAAGGATCGTTTGTGGGGGAGTTATTTTTAGGAACACAGCTCGTAAAACTGATGAAAGCATCTATTTGCAGGTATGATGCCAGTACGGGATATTGTCAGAATTTTGGCGAGAAGCAGGAAGCATACATGGCTTCGGAAGAACAGAAGAAGATTTTGGAAGATTGTTTTCAATTTCAGCATGGTGAATATCCGAACATTTATATGCTGGAATCTGACATTCTGGTGGCAGAGATTTCGCATGAGGATGCGCCGAATGTATGGAACTTGTTTGGACCGATTGTTCTGGCACCAACATCGGAAAAACGCTTTACTCATGCGAACAAGAAGTATCACATGTTGAAAAAAGCCGGATTGAACCTGCAGATGTGTGAGCTGGATACCTTTGTGACGGATATTTTACTGTGCTTTTATTTCCTTACCGGCAGAGAATTGAGTGTGGCAGAGTTCTGGGCACATAATAAAGAATCTATGCCAAAGGTTATAGGCGCCCGGGAAGAGATGGCGAAGAATCTGTTTCGGTATCAGGAAAAAGGAGGGGGTGGCTTGCACAATCCTTATGAACAGGAACAGCGGGAACAGGAAGCAATCCGACATGGTGATATTGCGGCATTGAACCGAAGCATCTCAGAGACCTATGAAGGACAGATTGGGCGACTGGCAAAAGATTCGCTGCGCCATCACAAAAATGTGGCAGTCGGAAATATTACACTGGCATCCAGAACGGCAGTAGAGGCTGGCGTCAGTGTGGAAAAATCTTTTACTATGGCAGATAATTTTATCCAACAGATAGAAGAAATTGATAATGTAGTGGAAGTAGAGGCATTTAAGCGTGAAGCACAACGACTTTATGCGGCAGCTGTTGCCGAAGAACAGAAGACAGAGCGGTCAGGATATAAAAATCCGTTGGTGGGTGAAGTAAAGGATTATATCTTCCGACATTTTCATGATTCGATTCAGATTACGGATATTGCAAAACATCTGAATGTGAATCCGGATTACCTGTCACATCTGTTTAAAAAGCAGGAAAATATTACCATCAAGCGGTATATTCTGAAGGAGAAGATCCGAAGGAGCAGAAATCTGTTGCAGTATTCGGATTATTCGATTCAGGAGATCAGTTTTTATCTGGGATTTAGTTCCCAGAGCCATTTCTGCAAGGTGTTTCAGGAGATGACCGGAGAGACGCCGGGACGCTACCGGAAGCAGTTTGTACATCGTACGAAGTGGAAGATTGTGTAAAAAAAGAAATAAGAAATATAAAAAACAGCTAAGATAATTGATATATTTTGGCTGTTTTTTATTTCTTTATAGGAAAGTTCTCCTTTGGAGAACTCTTGATATAAAAGTAGCCCGCACAGAGGCGGGCATAGCAAATAAACGATAAGTTTTTAGAAGATATAAA
>QWCK01001136.1_pt1 | contig 56944 bp, 50 predicted proteins | sample 1972571 | NCBI WGS metagenome assembly QWCK01 (sample SAMN09866710, study PRJNA288562) | Human gut metagenome isolate term2_stool, whole genome shotgun sequencing... | isolation source: gut | host: Homo sapiens | place: USA: California | reverse complement strand
TATATTTAACCTAAAGAGCCCAACTACAGCCTTCATAGGCTTTTCCGTCCTCTACCTAGGATTTTTCGCAGTATACTTCTACGAATACCTAAGTGTTAGGGCCTATAGGCCAAAATAAAAAAATCTCAGAATTTCTCCGAGATTTTTTAATTGGTTATTTATTTACAAAATATAATTAAAGTCAATATATCAATCCTAACTCCTATGAGAAAAACATCATAAAAATCTTATATGAGATTTATTTTTAAGAGTTTTTCTCTTCATAGAGCTTAATACAAACTAGGATATAAACATTTACAAAAAATACAAAGTTTATATTTTTTAATTAGCTAAAATATTATATCCTATTAGGCTAGCTGCTATACCTGATAGCACAACCATTAATATTCCAATTTTTATTATCAAATTAGAATCCGAATTATCGTCAGCATGCAACATAGCTATAGGAGCAAATGAAGATGGCAATACATATGCTAAAGATCCACACATAGTTGTTGTTATGCATAAGGCCTGTGGGCTTAGGCTAGGTGAAACCATAGCAATGCTTGCAGCAACCCCTGTCATTATTGTAATTGTAGATACGTTAGATGAAAAGTTTGTTAGGGCACATGTTCCTATTGCAAACAAAAGTACAACAGACATTGTTGATGAATTATCTATTATTGGTCTAAGCTTAAGAATTACAAAATCATTTAGGCCTACACCCTCATTAGATACTGCACTACCCAATAATACTCCTATTGATATGAAAAATATTGTTGCCCATGGAATTTTCTTATTCATCTCATTTTTTAAATCTATTAGAGGCTCATTATCTATCCTTATAAAGGTCAATAAAATAACAGCTATGAAGGCCCAGAAGGTTATGGAGTATTTTTTAAACATGATAAGGATTTGATTATCTTTTGGCAGAAATATTTGTAAAATACCTGGAAGCACCCAAAACAACACAGTTATAAAAAATATGCTTGCTATTGTTTTTTCTCTTAATTGCATAGGCTTTATATCTTCCGAAAACTTGTCAACATCTAAATCTTTCACCTTTTCGACATCTGGTTTTATTATAAACCTGATTATCGCAAATAGTAAAGCTAATAATACCAGTGTTGTAGGAACTGCATAGACCATATACTCAAATAAACTTATTTCCATCTTTGTGGTTTGTTCAAATATACCAATACCTAAAATTGCCAACGGGTGGGAAATAGGTGTTGCAGCTCCACCTAAGATTACAGAAAAAATTGATCCTAGTACTAAAGTGTTAGAAAATTTACTTTTTTCTTCATATCCAATTTTATTGATTATTTCATTAGAAAATGCTAAGAAGAACGCTGTCGCAGGAACTTGGTCCATAAAACATCCAACTAAATAGCATATTCCAAAATATACAAACATAAAGGACCAGGGACTTTTTCTGGAAATCTTCATAGTAAGGATTTTACTAGTAAGCCTAGCGGTAAAGCCTGACTCATTCAATGTGTTTGTCATTATCATACTAGCCACAACGAAGGCAAATATCCAATTACCTAAAGATCCTTGTATGACCTCATTTAAACTCATTACCTCTGTCATGGATAACAAAAGAAAACTAAGAAAAACCGGCCAAATTGTATCTACTATTGATAGTAATAAAACCGTTCCTATGAAAACTCCTATAACTTTCATACCCATTGATGTAATTGGCTCAATAGGAGGTAATACCCAAAATATAAATATTACTAAAAGACAAATGAAAGTTTTTACTAAATATTTTATATCCCATTTAAAACTTTCTTTTTTATTACCCATAATATCACCTATTTTTTGTAATTACCATTTTCCAGTAATAATGCTATACCTTGTCCTCCACCTATACAAGCACTTACAACTGCATACCTTAAGTTTGGATTTTCTTTAAATTCATATAAGGCTGTTGTTATTATTCTAGCACCTGTCATACCTAATGGATGTCCTAGAGCTACTGCTCCACCATGTAGATTGAAATTATTATTGTAGTAATCGCTTCCAAGGTATATATCCAATTCTTTTAGACATCCTAAAGTTTGTCCTGAGAAAGCTTCGTTTATTTCTAGCATTCCGATATCTTTCTTTAAGTCTAAGTTATTTCTTTTTAGAAGATTATTTATTGCAGGAACTGGTCCCATTCCCATATAGGCTGGATCAACTCCTGCGATTTCGTAGTCTACTAATTTACCCATAACATCTAATCCATGCTCTTTTGCATAAGATAGGGTGGTAATAATTTCAAAAGCAGCTCCATCATTAAGTCCTGATGCATTTCCTGCTGTCACTGTGCCATCTTTTTCGAACACAGGTCTAAGTTTTGCAAGTTTTTCTAAGGTTGTATCTGGTTTTGGATGACCATCTTTATCTACCATATGTGTTTCTTTTCTGGATTTAACTTCTACTGGTACAATCTCTTTGGCAAATCTTCCAGACTCCATAGCTTTTTTAGCTTTCATTTGACTTTCATAAGCAAATAGGTCTTGATCTTCTCTTGAAATTTCATACTTTCTTACAACATTTTCGGCTGTGTTACCCATATGGTTAATTCCAGAGTTTGCTCCAGACGCTGTTCTATGGCCTTCATCATTTGCATCAATTAGCCTTGAATCTCCCATCCTAAAACCTTTAAATCTAGCTTCTTCTGGCAGCATATATGGTGCCCTAGATAAAGATTCGGCTCCTCCTACAGCAATGACCTTTTTATTTCCTCTTAATAATTCTAATGCACCAGATACGGCTGATTGCATACCAGAACCACAAATCCTGTTTACTGTCATACCTGTCGCTTCGAATTTAACCCCTGCGTCAATTCCTATTATATTACCTAAATTATTTGTTGTTTGTGAGCCTGTAACGTGACCAACTATAACTTCATCAATATCAGAAATATCTATATTAGCCCTTTTTACTGCCTCTTTTAGAGCGATTACGCCTAGTTCTTGAACTTTAACAGTTTTTAAATCTCCTAAATAAGCTCCAACTGGTGTTCTAGCTGCGCCTACAAATACTACTTCATCTTTTAAAAATTCTAACATTATTGTCCTCCTTAGTCTAAGATCATTTCTTCTAAATTATCGCTAATTACTACATCAGCTTCGACTTCACTAATTATTTCTTCTACTGAAAAATTTGAATTATAAGCAGTTAACAAAAGCTTTCCATTATCAACATTAAACACAGCTTTTTCTGTTACAATCATTGTCGCAGCTTTTTGTGCTGTAAGTGGCAATCTACATTCTTTTAAAATTTTTGCCCTACCATTATTTGTGTGATAGGTTGCTATAATAACCTCTTTTGCACCAATACAAAGGTCCATAGCTCCTCCCATACCCACGACTAACTTTCCTGGTATAGTGTAATTGGCTATATTTCCATATTGATCAACTTCCATAGTTCCCAAAACAGTAGCCGCTAAGTGTCCACCTCTAATAATTCCAAACGAAATAGATGAGTCAAAGAATGAAGCACCTTTTTTGTATTTTGTTGGAAATCCCGATGAGCTAATAACTCCAGGAATATAGGCTGGATCATCATATCCAATATCACCTATAGCCCCAATCATTCCGTTTTCAGAATGAATATTTATATTTTGTTCATCAGTTACAAACTTTGATACGAGTGTTGGAAGACCAACTCCTAGATTTACATAAGAATTATTCTTTAATCTGATAGCGATATTTTTTGCAATGATTTCTTTCATTTCTTGCTTACTTAATTCCATCATCTCCGCCCCCTTTTACAATATAATCAATAAATATTCCTGGGATTTTGACATCATTAGGATCAATTTCTCCATTTTCAACTATTTCATCAGCCTGTACAATAGTGATATCAGCAGCAGTTGTCATCATTGCTGAGTGAGAAGTTGCTGAACCAAAAAATATTACATTTCCCATTTTATCTGCTTTTCTAGCCCTAACTATACAAACATCAGCTCTTAGAGGTTTTTCAAGTAGGTAATCTTTACCATCCACATTTATAATTTCCTTACCTTCTGCTATATCAGTGCCTATCCCTGTAGGTGTTAGAACCCCACCTAAACCAAAACCGCCTGCGCGAATTCTCTCAACAAGAGTACCTTGAGGCACAAACTCAACCTCAATTTCTCCTTTATTAAACTGATCAACCGTAAATTTATTCATTCCAATGTGGGAAACGATTGCTTTTTTGATGCAATGATTTGGTGTAAGTATGCCAACATGTTCACCTGGTATGTTTAGATCTCCCGTATCATTACAAATCAAGGTCAAATCTTTTATCCCCTCTTTTACTATTCCTTGGATAATTTCATTTGGTGCTTCAGACCCAGCAAACCCTCCTATCATAAGGGTTGAACCCGATTTAATCATAGAAACAGCTTTATCCATAGAAATAATTTTGCTACCATCCATACAAGTAACCTCCTTCTCATAAAATAATTATTTTCTTTTTGATATAATAATTGTATAATGTATGATAAAATAAAACCACGATATAAAAGTTATGAAAACAATAACCTAGCTTTATGCAAAAGGAGATATGGATGGATATTAATCAAATGAAATACATAATATGTATAGCTGAAAATAATTTTAATATCACTAAGGCTGCTGATAAGCTATATATAAGTCAGCCAGCACTTAGCAAAACAATAAAAACTACCGAGGAAAATTTAGGCATAGATATCTTCAAACGTAAGAAGGGTAGGCTGGTTGGTTTTAGCGATATAGGCAAAATACTATATCAAAACGCATTAGAAATAATAGACCTTGAAAATAAAATGCAAAAATCAATACTAGAATATAAAAAGAAATCAAAATCTTACATATCTATTGGGATACTTTCAGTGTTTATGCCTATTGTCTATAAGCAAATAAACTCTATACTTAATAAGTACTTCCAAGATGAAAATCTTATGATAGATATTGTTGAATACAATTATTGGGACCTTATAAAAAAATTTGAAGATGGACAAATTGACATTATTATAACTATAAGTACTTTTGAAGAAAATGAAAATATTATTAATAAAAATCTTGTAAATAGCTCTTATGTAGCAATATACGATAAAAATAAGCATGAATTTGATGATGTAATAAAATACTATGACTTAAACAATAAAAACCTCATATATCCGTCTACTTTGAGCAAATCAAAGTTATTGATAGATAAAATGCTTAAAAAGTCAGACGTAGTCAGCAAAAGAAAAATCCATCTTATGGATCCAGATGCTGTATTAGAAACTTTGTTAAGTACAGATTTTATTGCAATTTTGCCAAAATTTTTTTATACTTTACACTATCAAAAATACGGACAGTCATTAAAAACAAGTGATTTTACAAATCCAATATCTTGGCAGATGGATATAAGCGCAAATAAAGAAAATATTGAATCAAATGAAAAGTTTAATAACATTTTTAATGAACTCTACAAAAATTTAAAAACCTTATAGGCATCCTGCTTATTAAATTAAAAGAGTCCATTTTTATATTTTGATTCTATTAGTTGAAAATAATAATACTAGCTTGACAAAAATCTCGGAACTTATAACTTTCCGAGATTTTTTCTTTTTTAAAATTTATCTAATAAAAATATTTAAATCTAGTTCATAAGACAATATTTTGAGTAATTCCTTACCCCTTACAGAGTTTCCTGTCCTATCTAGTCTTGGTGAATAAACTGCTATTCCGCAAAGACCTGGGACTATGCCTAGGATTGCTCCGCTTACCCCTGACTTTGATGGGATTCCCACTTCCATTAGATATCTTCCTGAATTTTCATACATCCCGCATGATGACATTTGGCTGACTATTATGGATACTATTGATTCCGGGATCAAATCCTTAGTTTCATTTAATCCGAAGCCCTTGTTTGCAAGGACAGCTCCAAAATGAGCTAGGTCAAGCACATTTGTACCTATAGAGCAAGACCTGATGTAGAGATCTAAAATTTCATTAGGATCTTCATCAAAAATCCCCTTGGATTTCAAATAATAGGATATGGCCTTATTTCTATCAGATGTTTCTATTTCAGACTCATATATATCTTTCATGAGCCTTGCCTTGTCTGATCCTGAAATCATTTTATAAAAGTCTATTATTCTGTGGAATTTATCTTCTACTCCCACACCTCTTATCATTGAGGATGTTGTGATTGCTCCTGCATTTATAAAGGGATTTGCAGGCCTATCTGTGATTGGAACTAAAGAATTAAATTCATATCTAGTTGGTTCACTTCCCACCTTACTGTAAACTTCCTCAATAGTATTGTCATGAAGTGCAACTAAGAGATCTAAAATTTTTGAAATTGACTGTATAGAAAATTCATTATCAACTTCTCCATAGCTATAGGTATCACCAGTTGTAGATGTGATAGCTAAGGCAAAGGTGTCTGGATTGCAATTTAATAATTCTGGTATATATGACGCAACTTCACCTTGTCCAATAAATTTCTCACTCTTTATAATTGACTGTCTAATCCTCCTATCAATTTCATTTCTATCAAAAAACATAAAGTCACTCTCCTAAATTTTTTAATCTATTAATATTAATGTACTTTGATAGGATAAGTGATACAATATAAGTAAGATTTTAAATAAATGTTAAGGGGGATACTATGAAAATTATAGATATATTAGAAGATGACAATTGGATAAGAAAGTATGATTTTTATGAGGACTTTATGAGATCTTCTTATTACAAATACCTTTTAGAGTCCTATGATAAGTTAAATAGAGATATTCTTTTTAAATCTCACGTTCACGGGCCAGATCATATCGAAAGAGTAATATTTTTCTCCCTTCTTTTAGCATTTTTAAATGACCTAGATTTCTATGACCTAGATATATTGAGAAATGCAGCAAGTCTTCACGATACAAAAAGACGAAATGATGGGTATGACCCATCCCACGGACCAAGGGCTGCAATTGATTCTATAGGATATTCCTATGCAAGAAATGAAGATAAGAAAATTCTTCAAAGCGTAATTGCTGCTCATTCTCCAGAAGATAGGGCCATGGATAAGATAATTACAAATTTCATAGATCCAAAAGATAGTTTTGCTAGAGCAAAATTTTTAGCACAGCTTTTTAAAGATGCAGATGGCCTTGATAGAGTGAGAATTAACCACCTAGATCCTAGGTATTTAAGAAACCATCATTCAAAAAACCTAGTTGACCTTGCATACGAGCTATATAAAAACTTTTAACTATTGACTTATTTTCCAAAAAATTATAAAATTATAGTGTATAAGGAGATTATATGCTTAAAAAAACAAAGTCATATATCGCCTGCCTAGTTTTTGGGCTAGGGCTCTTATTTCCAAAGACTGCTCTAGCTGATAGCGTGATGATAAATAAGGAAGTAACCGATTCTTCAAATTTTTACATAGAAGAAAATGGCAATCTCAACGCTAGTGAAAGTATATCTAGTACAGATATATACAATATGGTAAGCGAAGATGATAATTATTATAAAATAGAATATCAAGGAAAAATAGGCTTTGTCGATAAAAATCATTTTTACAAGCTAAACCACACCAGTCTTGTAAATGATTGCGATATCAAAAAAGATCCAACAGATGATTCTGATAACCTTACTAGCTATAAGCTAAAAAAAGGCAGCAAGGTCACCATCCTTGAGTTTATAAATGTAGATGATTTTGTAAAAGTTTCCTATGAGCAAGATCGTTTTGACAACAAATTTATAAATCTAGCTGATAGAGTAACTAAGGCACGTCAAGGCTTTGTTGAAACCCTAACCATAGATCCTGTTCCTGTAGAGACTATAGGAAGAGAAGCTGGCTGCCCTACCACAGTTACAGTTGATGACGAACTAGCAAATGCTAAAGAAAAAATTGGTTACATTCATTTTAAAGACTTGGCCTTAGCCTTTAGAGACCAAGAAACCATTGACAAGTTTTATTCTTATTACAATTTGCTAAATGCTTCTATAACCTATAGACAGACCCCAATCTTTGACAAAGGTCCAGTTTATAACTTGACTTCTGGTGAAACTTACCAGGCTACAAGTAACCTACCACAAATAACCGTCCACATGACTGGTTCACAGACTGGTATTGATCTTTATTCTTATGCAGTTAAGTTTTTAGGAAATCCATATGTATTTGGTGGGGAGGATTTATATAACGGCATAGATTGTTCTGGATTTACAATGAGAGTTTACCAAACAATAGGAATTGGCCTTCCTCACTTTGCCCAAAGCCAACAAAGATATGGACTTGAAGTGCCATTTGGTAAGGAGCAGGCCGGAGACTTGGTATTTTTTGGTACCAGCCTAAATAATATTACCCACGTCGGTATAGCTGATGGCTACGGCAATATGGTTCACGCCTCAAGTCCAAGGACAGGTATCATCATAAGTCCAATTAGAAATCCAATATCAATAAAAAGAATAGTAAATTAAAAAAATGCTGAACGAGGGAATTTCTCGAGTTCAGCAATTTTTATTTATTATTAATTATTTGTTGTGTCAGCTTCTTTATTAAAAACTCCAATTATTGAATTTACCACATCTTTTAAGAAATTTATAAACTTATCAAGTAGCCCAGAATCTTTGGCATCCTTGGCTATTTTATCAAAATTTTCCTTATTGTCTTTGGCAAATTTATCTATAGAATCTTTGTTATCTTCATAAAATTTGGAAGCCTTATTTCCAAGGTCTTTTCCTAGTTTTAGGAGGTTATCTCTTACCTCTTTGCTGTCTATGGCGGAGGTTTCTTGGTAAGAAGAAAAATAATTTACCAAAACATTTATATTATTATCTGACAAAACATTGTCCATGTCTACGTTTTTTAGAGCATCTATGATGTAGTTTGTAATTTCTATATTTGAAGCTGTTTTGCCATTTTCTTCTTTGTAATCGGCTAATTTTTGCTTAACTTCAATCACAGCACCATCTAGCTTTTTACTATCAAAATCAGGATTGCCTTCATTTTCCTTGGATACTTCTATAACAGTCTTTAGCTCATCTTGGGCGGTTTTTGTCCTTTCTGGATCAAGGTTTTCTCCGTGGAACTCTTCAGATTTATATACTCCCACAAGGGCAGATTCGCCTGTTACAGGCTTTGGACTTGCCACAAAAATTTCTGCATCGGTGATTCCTGCTGTGATTGCTGCATTTGTGTATTGGGCTTCGGTAATTTGATTGATATTACCTGGAGTTTTAATTGTAATCCTGATACCAGAACCTTTTTCAAGCCTTTTTACAACAATAGATGAAATCATATTGTAATCTTCAGTCGCATATCCCAAATATTTTTTAAGGTCAGCCCCATTTACAGTCCCAATATTATAGTCATCTGCATTTATACCTACAGCGTTGTCGACTATTTTTCTTTGTTGGCCATTTAATGCCACGCCATAGATTACATCGTCTTTATTTTTATCAAAACCTGCCGCAAAAGCTAGGTTTGATAAAATTATAAAAAAGCTTAAAACTAAGCTAAATATTTTCTTTTTCATCTTATTTTAATCCTTCAATTTTCTCTACTATTGGATTAAGTAGATCATTAGAAATCTCACTTGCCATACCCTCGTCAATCTTAGATGCGATTTCTGGGTCGATTGGAAGTTTCACAAGAGTATCAACATCGTATTTTTTAGCAACTTCTTCTATGTTTGACTTACCAAAAATCTCGTGCTTATTGCCGCAGTCTGGGCATTCAAAATAGGACATATTTTCAACTATACCTATGATGTTTTTACCCATCATCTTTGCCATCTTGAGTGATTTTTCTACAACCATTTCAACTAGACCTTGAGGAGTTGCCACAGCCACAACCCCATCAATTGGAAGAGATTGGAAAACTGTTAGTGGCACATCTGCTGTCCCTGGAGGCATATCAACTACCATGTAGTCAATCTCGCCCCAGTCCACATCTGTATAAAACTGCTTAATTACCCCAGTCACGATTGAAGACCTCCAAATAACTGGATCTGTCTTTTTTGGAAGAATCATATTTGTAGAAATAATCTTAATTCCATTATCGGATAGAGCAGGTCTAATAATACCCTCAGCTGTGCCTCTTACAGGTTCATCTATTCCAAAAGCTTCAGCTATTGATGGACCTGTTATATCTGCGTCAAGTAAACCTACCTTATAATTTTTATTCTTTAGGCTAACTGCAATTTGACTTGCCACAGATGATTTTCCTACTCCTCCCTTACCACTCATTACAGCGATAATTTTTTTAATTTTTGTTCCTGGTTGAGTTTCTATCTTAAATTTATCGAAATTCATTTTTTTATTTGTCATATTACCTCCTATTTATTTTTTGAAAAGAAAAAAGCATAATTACTATGCTTTAGTCTTAATTATATGATATTTGCCATAAATTTCCATTAAAATATTTGTAAGAAATGGACTTGTAAGTCTCAATAAGATTAGAAGTCTATCTTCATATCTCCGTCTTTGATTAGGCCTTTTGTCTTCATTATCTTATAGATTATAAGCGATAAAATCGCTGGTAGAATTATTTGTAAAATGATCACCTTAATAAATAAGCTGGTAAAATTTTCTCCTGCCATTGCCTGGAAAGTTCCAATTTGTCCAACTAGTCCACTTGTGCCCATGCCAGCTCCAAGTGGAATATTTGTCATTTTGAAAACCATAGTAGAAACTGGTCCTAAAATCGCTGAAACAAGAGTAGGTGGCAGCCAAATCCAAGGGTTTTTGATTGTGTTTGGTACTTGAAACATGGATGTCCCAAGACCTTGGGCAAAAAGTCCTTCTATGCCATTATCCCTATAGGAAATAATCGCAAAACCCACCATCTGGCAGCAACAGCCCACAGTCGCAGCTCCTGCCGCAAGGCCTGATAGGGAAAGCATCATGCAAATTGCTGCTGATGATATTGGAAGGGTTAGGGCAACCCCAATTGAAACTGAAACGATTATTCCCATAAAAAATGGCTGCATTTCTGTTGCCCTTACTATAAAATCTCCGACCATGGTCATAAAACTTGCCACATGAGGGCCAATCCAGTCTCCCAAGAAAACCCCAGCAAGGATTGTAACCAAAGGAGTTATTATTATGTCAAGCTTGGTCGTTTTTGACACGAGTTTGCCAAATTCAACTGCTATTATACTTGCCACATAAACCCCAACTGGCCCACCAAGTTCATAGGCACCCAGACCTACTATGGTATTGGCAAATAAAACGAGTTTTGGTGCATCAAGGCTATAGGCAATGGCCGTTGCAATTGCAGCCCCTGCTCCCCCACTTGCCAAGGGCCAAATTCTTTCGGTTAGATATGTAAGTTCAAAAATTTTCCCAACCGAATTCATAATCGTCCCTATTAGAAGGGATGCGAACAAACCAAAAGCCATGGCTCCCAGGGCGTCTATAAAATATACTCTAGGGTCTAAGCTCACTCCTTGTTTTTTTAAAAAATCTTTCATAATTTCCTCTCATTAAAATAATATTCTTCCTTATGATACCACAAAAAAATATTATCTGTATATACACCAGGAAATTATTCTAATAAATATTTTCTTTCCCTAAGAATTTCAATAGCCCTTTCCATATCATGAGGATCTTTTGCGACCAAGGTGTGGTAGTGGACATTCGATGTGAGTTCTAAAAGAGGTTCGTTATTTTTAAGGTTTTGTAAAAATATCCTGACCCCATTTCTAGAACTAATGTCAAGATTTTTTCTAATAGTCCCATAGGCCTTATGGAAAATAAATACGTCCTTTATGGTAATATTTCGGTCAACTAGGATATTTAGCTCATCAGCTATGGCTTTTTTATCGTGGCTGACTTTGACAATCATTTCACACGATTCTTTCTCCTTTATCTTATATCCCCTATTTGTAGATATAATTTCTACTCCCTCCGCCTTTAGGATGCCAATATCTTTGACTATGACCTGCCTTGATAGGCCGAACCTATCCGCCAAGTCCTTTCCAGAAATAGGCTCTTTTGCCTCTTGTAAAATTTTTATAATTTCTATTCTTCTCTCATTTACCTTCATACCAATACTTTACCTCAAAATTCATTGCAAAAATATTAATATTTATAAATATTTTTTCACTTTCCCTTGACAAGGCATAAAATTTGGTGTAAACTTATCCTAACGACGAAGAAAAGAAGAGCACGTTATAGCAAAGGAGTATGATTGTACTTTCTGAGGTGTATTTTGTGAAAAATACATGAATTAAGGTGGTAACGCGATTTTCGCCCTTATTATCCATATTGGATAATAAGGGCTTTTTTAATTCTACAATCAAATATAATTTATGAAAGGAATATTATGAAAAGACTTGTTAATTTCTTGCTTGCTATCGTACTTTTATTTCCAATCGGAAATTCCTATGCAAGTGAAGACGTACTAAGAGTTGGTATGGAGGTAAACTACGCTCCTTACAACTTCTCAGAGACAGATGACTCAAACGGAGGCTACCCAGTAGCAAATTCCAATGGAGAATATGCCAACGGCTATGATGTAAGATTTGCCCAAAATATCGCAGATAAGCTTGGTAAAAAATTAGAGATTTATAAAATTGAATGGGACGGTCTTATCCCTGCCCTTACAAGTGGTAAGATTGACGCTATCCTTGCTGGCATGAGCCCAACTGATGAAAGACGCGAACAAATCGACTTTTCCCTACCTTACTACAGGGCAAAGATGGTTGTAGTTGTACCAAAGGATTCAAAATATATAAATGCAAAATCAATAAATGATTTTAAGGGAGCAAAGATTACAGGCCAACTTGGTACCTTCCACGCAGATGTGGTTGACCAAATGGAAGGCGTAGACAAGCAAGAACCAATGGATTCTTTCCCAACTATGATTGCTGCTACAAATGCAGGTACCTTAGACGGTTACGTTTCGGAAGAAGCGGGAGCAGAATCTGCTATTTCTTCAAATCCCAACCTTACTTACATAAAGTTTGACGATGAAAATAACTTTGAAACCTCAGAATCTGATACTACTGTAGCAGTAGGTCTTGTAAAAGGCTCACCTATGACAGAAGAAATCAACGCCTACCTAGAAAGCCTTGATATAGACAAGGTTCAAGAAGAGATCATGAAAGAAATGGTAGAGATAACTACCAAGGACGAAGCACCAAAGACCTTCTTTACAGAAGTTAAAGATATTTGGAGCAAGTATTCATCCTTATTCTTAAAGGGTGTTGTAAATACACTTTTTATAGCAATTTTATCAACCATATTAGGTTTTATTATAGGTCTACTTGTAGCAATAATTAGAAGAATAGATGTAAACAAAAGAACAAATCCAATTGGATTTTATTTCCACAAGTTTGTAAATATCTTGCTTTCAATCTATGTAGAAGTCTTTAGGGGAACACCAATGATGGTTCAATCAGTAATTATCTTCTACGGCCTAAAACAATATTTTGACATCGACTTATCAACTATGTTTGCAGCAATCTTAATCGTATCAATAAACACAGGTGCCTACCTATCAGAAGTAGTGCGTGGTGGTATTAATGCTGTAGATAGTGGACAATTTGAAGCTTGTAAAGCTATAGGTCTTACTAACTGGCAGGCCATGACTGGTATTATCCTCCCACAAACAATTAAAACTATCCTACCATCTCTAGGAAATGAGTTTGTAATCAACATCAAGGATACATCAGTTCTTAACGTAATCTCTGTTACTGAGTTATTCTTTATGTCTAAATCTGTTGCAGGATCTACCTACCAATATTTTCCAACTTACCTAATAACAGCAGTAATTTACCTAGTCTTAACCTTTACTATCACTAGACTATTACTACTACTTGAAAGAAGATTTAACGATAGAGATTTTATCTTAGAATCATCAACAGGAGCAATAAATGTCAATACTCAAAGTAAATAATTTAGAGAAAAAATTCGGTGATAACCTAGTCTTAAAGGACATAAATATGGAAGTAGAAAAGGGCGAAGTAGTAACAATCATAGGATCATCAGGTTCTGGTAAATCTACCCTCCTTCGCTGCCTAAACCTTCTTGAAGAGCCAACAAATGGTGAAATCTTCTACAAGGATGAAAATATCCTAGAACATACTTTCGATGAAAGAAAATACAGGTCGCGTGTGGGCATGGTTTTTCAAAACTTTAACCTCTTTGCCAACAAAAACATCCTAGATAATTGTATGATTGGTCAAGAAAAAGTCCTAGGCAAATCTAAGGAAGAAGCAAGAGCCACAGCTTTAAAATACCTAGAGTCTGTAGGCATGGCCCAATATATAAACGCTAAACCAGGCCAAATCTCAGGTGGTCAACAACAAAGAGTTGCCATAGCCCGCGCCCTTTGTATGGACCCAGATATCCTACTATTTGACGAACCAACCAGTGCTCTAGATCCTGAAACTGTTGGAGAAGTCCTTGAAGTAATGACTAAGCTTGCGAAATCTGGTATGACCATGGTGGTTGTAACCCACGAAATGGACTTTGCAAGGGATGTATCAGATAGGGTACTTTTCATGGGTAAGGGTATAATCTTAGAAAGCAGTTCTGCTAAAGAAATGTTTGAAAACCCTAAACATGAAAGGACACAAGAATTCTTAAAGAGATTCTTAAACAATTAATGATAATAAATTTTAACAATAAAGGCAAAGAAATTTTTGCCAAGAAAAAAAATATAATATCAAATATTAGGGTAGATAAGCCAGGAATTTTCTCTGCTTATCTACTTTTTAGTGGGAGAAAAAAAGACCACTTAGATATGGGAGGATCTTATGAATAACACCCTCATACTCATGGTCCTAAACCTTATTGGCAAGCTATTTTCCTTTTTTAGGGAGATGATCTTTTCATATTTTTATGGAACAAGTGCTATCACAGATGCCTTTAACACATCTACAACAGCGGCAACCTTGATTTTTTCAGTAATAACCTACGCCCTATCCAAAACCTACATCCCAACATTTTCACAAATAACTAAAGATAGAGGTGAAAAAGCTGGAGATGAGTTTACAAATAAACTGTTAAACTTTTCTCTATTTTTATGCACAACCATCATGATCCTAGGCCTAGTCTTTGCTCCTTATATAGTAAAGATGTTTGCAATAGGCTATGATGGAGATAAATTAAAAATTGCATCGCTATTTATGAGGGCAGTAATTCTAACCATGTATCCAAATATTTACGCGGCTATATTTTCATCCTATCTGCAAATCAAGGGTGATTTTATAACCCCAGCCCTACCCCTTCTTATCCTAAATATTATTTTAGGAATAACAGTTGCGATATCAAAGGGCAATATTTACATCATGGCTATTGGAATATTCCTAGCTTATTTTATACAATTTATAGTTTTCCCTAAAAAAATAAAGGAAAGTGGTTTTAAGAGAAGCAAGGTTAAGCTAGTTATTGACGATGATATAAAAAATCTAATTAAATTATCAATACCTACAATATTTTCGATGGCAGCAGTTTATATTTCAACTATTGTTGACCAGTCATTTGCGTCAATTGTTTCAAATGATGGTGGAGTGTCTGTCATAAACTATTCTCTAAAAATTTTAAGAATAGTGTCATCAACCTTTATCGTCCCTTTTCAGATAACAGCCTATCCTTTGATAGGAAAGCTTGCTGCAGAAAAAAACTTTGCTGAAGTTAAAAATATCACATCAAAAACCATGGTCAAGATAATGATCTTATTTATCCCATCCCTAGTGGGACTTATGGTTTTATCAAGACCAATAATATCCTTTGTTTACATGAGAGGAGCTTTTGGCTATGAAGATATGATAAGAACAGCCGATGTGCTATTTTACTACACCATCTATCTTATAGGACCAGCTATAGCGGATCTTTTGTACTTGTCATTTTTCTCAGTACAAAATACCAAGATTCCAACCATCATCTCCTTTATCCAGCTATCTGTAAATATCTTTCTAGACTACACACTAAGTGCCAAATACGGTCTTATAGGACTAGCACTCGCAACAACCTTATTTGTAGCAAATTACGTTTATAACCTAAGACCATCAAACCTCTGGCTACTAGTGACAATCTTAGTAGGAGCAGTTGTCTATCTTGCAATAATCTTTGCTCTAAAGGTTGACGGGCTAGATGAGATAAAGGAAAAATTCACAAAGAAAATAGGAAAGATAAAAAAGAATTAAAAAAAGATTCAATAATAAAACAGCCTTGGTAGTGATATGTACCCTCTTTACTGGACATCCCAGTAAGGAGGGTACATATCAAACTAGCAAAGCTGTTTTTGTTTACTTATATTTTTGATTTTGTTTTTTTAAAAATATCCCGATGTAAATACAAAGTCCCAAGACAAGGGCGAACTATTAAGACCTCTCCTATAGTCGAGGTGAGTACAGTGATAGTAATTATGCGTTTTTTAATGAAATAATACTGTTTTAATAAAGTCTTGTGTTAATGATTAGAATAACTCTTATTCACACCTCCCACCATGAACAAATTGAGAGAGCTCAATTGTACCGTTGGAGTGAGTATAATAACTGCATCTCTAATTATCTCAATCCTTATCCTTCATAAGCTCCAAGGTTACCAAAAATGATTTATAGAAGCTATCTATTGGCAAAAATTCTTTGTTTGAGTGAAAATTATGGGCTCCTGTGAAGTAATTTGGAGTGAAAATACCTACTTTAGATAGGTATGATCCATCTGTTCCGCCTCTCATTGGGATGATTTTAGCTTCTATTCCTAGTTTCTTATATATTTCTTTTAGTCTATCAACTGCAATTTTATTTTCATCATTCATAGAATCTGCTATGTTGTCATATACATCTTCTATTTCAATTTCTATCTCTGCCTTCTTATATCGTTCCTTCAAAAGCTCTGTTGCCTGGTAGAGATATTTTTTACTTGCCTCAAATTTTTTCCTATCGTGATTTCTTATATTAAAATCAAGCCTTAGATTTAAAACATCAGATTTAATATCGGTAACCCAGATATAGCCTTCCCTATTTTCTGTATTTTCAGGCATCTTTGCCCTATCTAACAGAGAAATAAAATCGTGAGCTACCATAATTGGATTTACTAGATTTCCCTTAGCTGACATTGGATGAGCAGGGACTCCCTTTATTTTAAGCGTCCCACTTGCAGCGTTGAAGGTTTCGTAAATCAGCTCTCCAATTTCACAGCAATCAATCGTATAGGCAAAATCAACCTTAAATTTATCAAAATCAATCTTTCTCGCTCCTCTTAGGCCAATTTCCTCATCAGGGACAAAGGCAATATGTATCTCCCCATGGTCTAGATTTGGATTTTCCTTTAAATACCAAAGGGTAGTCATTATATTTGCAATAGCAGCCTTATTGTCAGCACCAAGAACTGACCTTCCGTCTGTAAAGATAATGTCATCTCCTATATAACGGAGTACTTCTGGATTCTCCTTAGTAGAAAAAACTACATCTTGATTTAAGCATAGGTCCTTGCCGTCATAATTTTTTATAATTTGCGGATGGATTTTATCAGATAGACCCACATCCACAGTATCAAGATGGGCTACCCAACCAAGAGACCTTGTGCTATCACCTCTCCTTGGAAGCCTTGCCTGAACAACTCCATATTGATTTATAGACACATCTTCTAAACCCAAATCTTTAAGGTCTTTTGCAAGCACTTTTCCCAGTTTAAGCTGACCATTTGATGAAGGAATATCTGTATTTTTCTCATCCGACTGACTAGAAATCGCCAGGTAATTAAAAAAGTTTTTTACTAGGATATCTTTTATTATTTTCTCATTCATATCTGCCTCGTTATTTTTCTGTATGTTTTCTCACAACTTTAAAAATCATCCATTTTATTTGCTATTTTCAGAAAGTCTATAAGGAATTAAAATCTTTTCTCGACCCTGATCTGTTTCGATATTTCTAATCAAAGTATCGACCCCAAAGGCTTTTTTAATATTTTCTTCATTAATAATGTCTTTTGACCCGTAAAAGTATTCGCCATTTTTTCTTAAAATTAATACCTTATCGGCAATTTTTAACGCGTAGTTTGGATAATGAGTATTAAAAACAACAGTTATTCCCTTTTTTCTAGCTAAATCTTTTAATAAATTTATTATCTTTAACTGATTTTTAAAATCTAGCCCACTTTCAGCTTCATCAAGAATAAGAAGGCTGGGATTTTTTATTAAAGCTCTAGCAATTATTAGCATTTGAAGCTCTCCACCACTTATTTTTGAGCACAACTTATTATCAAGATGACCTATTCCCAATTCATCCATAAGATTTTTTGCTAACTTATAATCATTTTCGCTAGGATTTCCAAAAGGTCCAATCTTACTTGCAAGACCAAAAACAACCATATCAATCCCTGTGTAGGCAAAGGTGGATTCTCTTTTTTGGGGAATATAGGAAATTTCATCCCAAAATTCTTTTTTATCAAAACTTTCTATATTTTTACCGTCTACAAAAGCTCCGCCTTCTTTAAATTTTTCAAAACCGCATATTGACCTTATAAGGCTAGTTTTACCAACTCCGTTTGCTCCCATGATTGCAAGAATCTCACCAGATTCGAGGTTAAAGGATAAGTCTTTAAATAAAATATCTTCACTTTTGTAGAAAAATTTAGCTTTTTTTACTTCTAATCTCATCTAAAAACTCCCCCACTACTCCTGATAAGCCTAATAAAAATTGGAGCACCGATTATAGCTGTAAGTATTGATATAGGTAGCTCTACAACAGACATAGTTCTTGATAAGGCTTCAATTATTACCATCAGGCTCATTCCCAAAGATAGGGTCACAGGCAATAGGTACCTGGTATTGGCGCCAACCATCATCCTAGCCATATGAGGAATAATAAGCCCGATAAAGCCAATTTGCCCACATAGAGAAATTGAAGATGCTGTTATCATAGTAGATGCAAGTATTAGCCTTAGTCTAGTTTTTTTGACATCTATCCCGAGGCTTTCAGCTTCATCTTCTGACAGACTTAGGATATTTAGTGAGTAACCATATCTCCATATTATAATGATTCCTAAAATAATTATAGGACCTGCTAGAGCAGTATTTTTAAAAGAGCTTCTTGCAAAAGATCCCATTAGCCAGTAGCTTATGGCAGGTAATTTGTCAGTAGGATCTGCCATATATTTTAAGAGTGAACCAAAAGCATTGGCAAGGGATGAGATTACAAGACCTGATAAAATCAGCATTATTGTAGACATCCTTCCGTCTTTTTTGGCTATTTTCATCACGAAAAAAACTCCCAAAAGTCCTGTCGCCATAGCAAGAAGTTGAATATTAAAAGTACCTAATGATAAAACAATACCAAGAATTGCCCCTAGACTTGCAGATGATGCCACTCCCAAGATATCTGGTGTAGCCAAGGGGTTTGAAAATATTGACTGAAAGGATAGACCAGCTATAGCAAGACCTCCGCCTACAACTAAAGCTGTTAATATCCTTGGTAGTCTTATATTGATAATAACCGATTCAAGCATTGGGTCATAGTTTTTTTTATTTAAAAAAGATACTAAAAATCCTAGAATTTCTCTAGGACTTAAAGGCATCCTGCCAAGGGCAAGACCAAAAAAGCTTGCTAGTATTGGCAGGATAATTAATATAAATAGACCAAGATGTCTAAATTTTCTTTCTTTGATTAATAATTTTTTTATCATATATCAAACATATCATCGATTTGTTCATCAGTTAAATCGTACTTGTACCAAGTCTTGTAATAATCTTTAATCTCACCCTTTAGGTCATAATCTTTGAAGGCTTCTGGATAAGTCTCACTAGCAAGCCATGCGTAAACTAGTGGTCCATCTGGATTTGGTGTAAGCCAGTTCCACATACCGAGCTTTGAGTTATAAACTTTTTTATTTTTAACTGCGTCCATATTTGAAAAATCAAAACCTTCGACCTTGTTATCAAAAACATCACTTGTAGTCATATTTAATAATCCTGGTCCGTCTAGGTAAAGAACCTCTGGATTTTGTTTGTAGATTTCTTCTACATTGACTTTAGCATAACCTTTAGCATCTGCAAAGACATTTTTAACTCCAATTCTCTTTAGCCAAAAATCACCAAATGTACCCTTGCCTGCAACCATTGGCACACCTTCGTTGTATTTCCACAAAATCATGCCGTTTGGTCTTTCTTTTTCGTCTACACTGGCGATTCTTTCTTCAACATCTTTTACAATTTTTTCTCCAGCAGCTAGGAAGTCATCTGTTTTTCCCTCTTCGCCAAAAACTTCTTCTAATAATTTTAGCCACTGACCGTACCTATCAATTGGATCAGCCTGACCAAGGGTACCTATAGTAGCAAAACCTACACAAGGAATGCCTGATTTTGAAAGAGCTTCATAGCGATCTTTGTTTGTAGCGTTGTAAAAAATTACATCTGGTTTTAATTTTACAATCTCTTCTATATTTAAATCTGATTGCCCATGGACAGTTTCTTCAGCATCCATTAGCTCTGGAGCTATATCTTTTAAAACTGTTTTTTCTGCCACTTGCTTAAGGCTTCCGGCATAGCCAACTATATATGGAGCCTCGCCTCCGTGATAGGCCATATATGTTGATAGGATTGGCACTTGGTCAATTACAACTCTTTTAATTTCCTTTGGCAAAACAACTTCATTACCAGCATGATCTGTTATAGTCCTGGTTTCGCCATTACTTTCTGCACTTTCTTCAGATTTTGCAGCTTCTTCTTTACTTTCTGCTTTTTCGTCAGCCTTTGAAGCTTCCTCTTTTGTTTCTGCCTTTTCTTCTACCTGGGTAGTTTTATCTTCCTTACTACATCCACTTAGTCCACCTAACAATATAGCATTTATAGATAAGGCATAAAATATTTTTTTAATAGCTTTCATATTTTCCTCCTTAAAATTTAAGCAAATAATAAAAAAATTATTCCACTCTAATATTATATCGAATAATAGAAAACTTGCTAAATTTTTTATTTATTCTTATTAAAAAACCTCCAAGTTTCTTACTTGGAGGAAATTCTCATAAACCTATGTCTATACTTTGAACTTTTTTATCGTAATCTATATAGTAAAATTTGCCATTTGCAACCCTAAAACCATAAGTTTCTAGGTCTTTTTCTATGGTTTCACCTGTTAGGTAATTTACTATGTCTATCTTAAAGAGATATTTAGAATCATCAAATTTTACTGGTGTTTGAATTATTACATTCTCTCCAATAAAACTTATAACTTTTTCGTCAGTTAACTGATATTCAATATCGCCTATTTTTAGCTTATCATCTTTTGTTTTAAATACTTCGTAATTTGCTTTGCCGTCTTTAAAATGTTTACCTGTGCCTAATAGACTTAATTCAGTATTTTCTTCTACTAATTCTGCCTCTTGATCAAGGTCTTTCGTTAAATCTAACTTATATAGGTTTGTGCCTGTGCCCATAGCAAATTTTGTTAGGTAAGCTTCTTTGTCGGTTATAGCAACATTTACTAAACTGCCGCCTTCCTTAATCTTGCTTGCCTCATAGACTCCAACCTTGCCATTTTTAAGGTCTACATATCCAAAACCAGATTTTGTATTATCAAGCTTGGAATTATTATCTTCTCCCTCATAGAAGGAATAAAATCCGTAAATCCTATCGCCTACCATACCTACTGGTCTAAAACTTTCATTTTCCTTAAATTCATATAGAAGAGTTAAATCTTCTCCATTAATTTTTCTTATTGAAAAATCTTTATCTGGATAAGAACCTAATACAAATACATTGTTTGAAAATGGTACGTATGATGCGAAATAGTCTTTGCCATAATCCCTTATATCTGTTAGTCCATCGCACACTTCTCCTCCTCTTACTGTAACTAGGTTAAAATAAGAAAAGAATAAGTCATCTTCTGTAAGGGCTTTTTCATCTGTATTCTCGTCTTTTTTGGAATCTTTTCCACTTTTTTTGTCAGACTTTTTATCTGATTTTTTCTTTTTTTCTTTTTTCTTTTTGTCTTTCTTATTTTTTTCGGAATTTTCTGAATCTTCTTTTTTGTCCTTCTCGTCTTTTTCCTTTGATTTTTCTACAGAAATCACTTCTTTTTCTGACTTATCTTCTGGATAAGTTCTATTTATTTCATTTTCTTCCTCATCTTCTTCAATTTCTATATCTTTATCATCAACTACTTCACTATCTTCTTGAGTATTTTCGCTAATTTCTTCTTGTTTTTGTGCCTCTGTTGCTTTTAATTCATCAGTATTTTTTTGATCACAAGCAACAAGACTTAGTGCAAGCATCGCTAATATAAGTGTTTTTTTCATTAGTTACTCCTTAAAGCTTCTATGGCTGATAGCTTAGTAGCACGTCTGGCTGGGATGTAGCCTGCCATAACTCCCACTAGGGATGAAAATCCAACTCCAACTATAGCTAGAATTGGGCTTATGGCGATAATAGTATCGCCGGTTCCAAACATTCCCCCACCTGCCATAAATACATTAATTATTTTACCAACTCCAAGTGAAATCAAAAGACCAATTACCCCTCCAAAAAATCCTATAAAGCCGGATTCAATTAAAAATAGGCTTCTTACATCCTTTATGGATGCTCCAATTACCTTCATCACGCCAATTTCCTTTTCTCTTTCGTAAATTGACATCAACATGGTATTTATTATACCAATGGCTGATACGATAAAGGCAACAGATCCAATTCCACCTAGGATCAAGGTCACTTGAATGGTCTGCTTTTTAATTTCTTCTGCAGATCCTGCCTCTGATTGGGTATTATAACCTAATTTTTTGATGTCATTTTCAATTTTCTCTAAATTTTCGACATCATCTACTATTACCCTAAGATTGTCATACTTTATCTTGTCCGATTTTTCTACTATAGCTTGTCCTTTTTCATCATAGGTCATATCTAGCTGAGGACTTTGAAGCTTCTTATCTTCTTCCTTAAGTTTCTTATAAAAACTCTCATTAGCATAAGAGGACCAGCCCTTTAAAATAGCCTTACCATTGAGCTTACCCACAGGTTTTAGCTGTACGTCCACATAGGTCGGCTTGGAACTTTCTTCTTGGTTTTCATTTTCATTTCCAAAATGAACCCCATCATCAGATTCATCCTTATAGCCTAGTCTTAGATAATATTCGTGGGAAGCATAATCAAAGTCACCCTCCATTGGCATAGAAGACCAGCCACCGTCAGGCATCCTTTCAATCTTTTGCACTTGTGCATTTTGACCAAGAACAATCCCGTCCTTATCTGCTGGCGAAAGATTTTTGCCCCACTCAAACATATCACTTGTTAAAAGGCTAAAAACATCATCTGGTATTAATTCAAAAGATGTATTTAATACGTAATCATCGCCATTATCGACCATAACTTCGCCCCAAAATTCTTTTGAAGGAACCACTGCCCTCACGCCTTTTACCTTTTTGAGCTTTTTAATGTCAGTATCTTTTATATCCATACTTTCAGAAGGATTATCTCCTATAATTTGAATTGATGTTAAACCTCCAAAGGATTCTATCATTTCTTTTTGAGAGTTTGAAATCCCTGTGGCAAAGGCAAGCATTAATATTATTGATGTGGCGCCGATTACTACTGATAGGACTGTAAGAATAGTCCTTGATTTTCTACGAGATAGGTTTCTTAGCGCCATTAAGACCCTGTCACTAATTTTCATCGTCTATCAATAGCTCCTCGTCATCTTTTTTATGTTTTTTCTTCCTATATAAAATGACAGATAGGATAATTATTGCAAGAAGACCTATCCAAAGAAAAGGAGATGTGAGAACAGATCCTCCTCCCATACCAGGCTCTTCCATGCCCATTTCTCCTGTCATTTCTCCATTCATATCAGCTCCCATATCTTCTGGCATACCTTCCATGACTTCTTTTTTGAAGTCTTTAACTTGGTTATGAACCTTGCCTGTAGAGTCTTCGTAGGTTAGCATGATTTGACCCTCTATCTCGCCTGTCCTTGTTGGAGTCGCTGTAAAAGAGAAGGTTTCTTGGGTACCGGTATTAAAATTACCTATAAATTTCCTGTCGTTATCTATCTTGATTCCCTTACCAATTACATCGCACATAAAAGTGTTTAGGTTATCCTTGCCGGTATTGTAGATGTTTACTGACATTTCTGTAGGATTTCCCACCATAAGTTCATCAGTTTTTAATTCACCCATAGTTACTCCTGCCCTTTGGACAACAGGTATACCGATAGCTTCGGTGGTTTTATATTGGTTACCGTCTGCGTCTTCATATTCAATTGAAAGGTTAATTACATAATTACCCGCAACTGCATTTGGCAAAACATTCATGGTAATATGTTTATTCGCTGTATTCCAAGGATATAGGGCTGCCACATAAAATGAATTTGATTGGTTTACTGGAGAGAAAACTGACCCATCTGATACCATAGCGTTATTTTCGCCAGTATTTTGTGGCTGAGCTCCTAGGTTTTGCTCAATTGTTGCCTTTAGGTTGTAGATTGTATTTTTTGAGTTGGTGTTATAAAGACCAAAAGATAGGTCAAAACTCTTGCCAGCCTGGGCTATTTGTGGATTAAGCTGGTAGTAGGAGATCATTATCTTTGGTTGGTTTTTAACATTGGTTGACATGTCCATTTGGTTGTTTTCGTTTTCGTTCATCTATAATACCTCGTCTATGGTTAGTTTTTCGTGGACCTTATCTAGCTTGCCGTCTCTCATAAAAAGGGTCCTGTCGGCAAATTCTGTCATTTCCTCATCATGAGTCACCATGATAAAGGTCTGACCGTTTTTTGTAGTTATATCCTTGATTAATTTCATAATTTCAAAGGAAGTTTTTGTATCTAGGTTGCCTGTAGGCTCATCTGCAAAAATTATCGAAGGTCTTCCAACGAAAGCCCTAGCAATAGAGACCCTCTGCTGCTGACCTCCCGATAATTCATTTGGCTTGTTATACATCCTGTTGGAAAGGCCTACGGCATCAAGAATTTTGGCTGCTTCTTTTTTTCTCTCGCTGGAATCGACTCCCTTAAAGGTAAGAGGAAGAGCTACATTTTCCCAGGCTGAAAGATAGGGAAGTAGGTTATATGACTGAAAGACAAAACCAATATTTAAGTTTCTAAATTTGGTAATCTTGGCTTCGTTAAGCTTAGTAAGGTCAATATTTCCATAAGAAATAGTCCCCTTAGTCGGTCTTTCAAGTCCTGCCAGCATATTTAAAAGAGTAGATTTTCCTGATCCTGATGTGCCGAGAAGTGCTATAAACTCACCTTTATTGATGTCAATATTTATCCCATCAAGTGCCTTAATCACAGTCCCGCCTAACTTATAATATTTTTTTAAATCTCTAACTTCTATTAGACTCATTTTCTTCTCTCTCATAATGTGGGTTTAGGTTTTTCATATAGAGGTCATATTTAACTTGGTCTATAACTATATCAATTTCTCCCACGGTTTCAAATACATTATCCTCGGTGAATTTCTTCTTGAAATTATAGAGGCCATCTGTGCCATCAGTTTCAAAGATTCCGCCCATATCGTAATATCTTATATTATTTTCTATACAATATTTGATTTCTTCAAAATTAAGCTGATAATTTTGACCCATATTCTTATACTCATCATTTGACCCACCATAAAGTGATGTGGCCCTGTTTCCATAGCAAAGTAGAAGGGATGAGCAAAGAGGCTGGCCCTCATAATATCCAATAGAAAGCCTAATTTCTTCTTTGAAAAGTTCGTATAATTTTTTGAAATATTGGTAGGGTCTGTGGCCGATTTTCGCCCTAATGGCTGTTTCTTCTATTTCTTTATAAAGTATTTCAATGCCCTCTTCTGTCAAGATTTTTGTCTCTATTCCGTCCCTATATGATTTTTTGAGGTGTTTTCTGGTATTTTTGCTAAAGCATGAAAGGATTTCTTCCTCGCTCCTAGAATTTATATCAAGGACCATATTTAACAAGGGTTGGCTGGACCTTTTCTTATCTCGCCTAAAAATAAGACCTAGATTTTCAAATGATTTTTCCATGTCAAGGTCATAAGGCAAATAGGGATCTATCCTTAAAAGAAATCCGTCATTCGCCCTTGCAAAGTCAGCTGCTTCTTCTATTAATTTGGTAAAATCATTTAGGTTTTGTGGATCACATACGGGGCCCCTTGGCCCGTAGAAAAAATTTTTGCCTGTCTTTTGGTCTCTTATATAGATAAGTGACAAGGCTGCCTTTATCTGATTTTTTTCTTCTATGTAAAAATACACACTTTCCCAAGTATTTTTAAGCTCAGCCCACCTCATATCCTGTTGGAAGTGGCCATAGGGGGAATTTTTCACAAAGTTATTATATTTTTCTACTAAAATTTTATTTTCTTTATCTAATATCATTTATATCTCATTCTCGCTTCAATGTTTGGTATATAGTCTAACACCTAATACTATTTTATCATAGGTTCTTCTTATTGACAATAGATCTCATTTAATTATATCCTGACACTTGTTAAATTTAGCTTAAATTTTTTGTAAGTTTTTTATTTTCTAAAATAAAAAAGACCTGGGTAGCCAAGTCAAATTTAAAAATAAGATATTTTTTCCTTGCCATCCCTAAAATCCCAAAAGACTTCTCTGTATTCTCCCTCGTAGATTTTTAGGATATGGTCCATGGACATAGACTTTTCTGGGATATTTTTAAATTCTTCATAATCCATCCAGGAAAGTTTTCCTTCCCTATTGTCTTCTACCAGGTCTCCCTCAAAATTGCTAGTTTCATAGAGGAGGCCCACGTCTTTTCTCTCATCTGTAAGCCAGGTAATGATGCCAACAAGTTTGGGATTTTTTATATCAAGGTTGGTTTCTTCTTTGGCTTCCCTGATTACAGAATCTTCAAAAGATTCGCCCTCTTCAACCTTGCCACCAGGGAAAGTTAGGCCTTCCCATCCATATTTCTTAACCTTGTCTAAAACTAAGACTTGACTAGTATTTTTATTATAAATTTTTACCATATTCATTAAAACAATTTTCATAATCTCTCCTAGGAAAATTATATGGCAAAGAAAAAAGCCCGCAAGTCTTTGCGAGCCTTAATCCTCATATTTATAGTCTTTCTAGACTGATTTTAATTTCCTTATCGTTTAGTTCGATTGGATTTGTATCTAAGTTTGTTTTATATAGCTTGTCTGCAAGGGTCTCTTTTTTGATTTCCTCTGCAAATTTATCTAGAGATTTAGAAAGGTCAGCATCTGCTTCGTAGGAAATATTTATCCTATCAGTAACCTCAAAGCCAGAATCCTTTCTTAGGTTTTGGATTTTTGAGATAAATTCTCTCGCATAACCTTCATCTCTTAGGTCTTCTGTAATTTCTGTATCAAGGATTACAAAGACATTGCCATCAATTTCAACATCAAAGCCTTCCTTGGCAGTAATTCTTATATCTAAGTAGTCTTTGTTTACTTCAAACTCTTCCCCACCTATTTCTACCTTCACAGGACCTTCGTTTACCTTATCTATAAAAGCTTTTGCATCTGTAGATGCAAGGTATTTTGCAAATTCATTTACCTTTGATTGGAAAATCCTACCTACAACTCTAAAGTCTGGTTTTAGGAAATAATCCATAAAATCTGATAGGTCATCTTCAAAGTCAACTTCTTTAACATTTAATTCTTCTTTAATAAGTGGAAGAAGTTTTTCTAATCTTTCTTTGTAAGAGCCGTCAACAATTATCTTTGAAAGTGGCTGACGTACCTTGATTGATTCTTTCTCTCTTGATGCACGACCTAGGTTTACAATCTTTCTTACAAGGTCCATGTCATCTTCTAGCTTAGTATCAATTAGGCTTTCATTAACTTCTGGTAGAATTTCTGTATGAACTGTTTTTTCTCCAGTTAATTTTTGGAAAATTTCTTCAGCTAAGAATGGAGTGATTGGTGCAATTAGCTTTGTTAAAGTTACAAGGACGTCGTAGGTTGTCTTGTATACACTCTTCTTAGAATCAGTTAATTCTTGTGACCAGAATCTCTTTCTATTACGTCTGATATACCAGTTTGATAAATCTTCTACTACGAAGTCAGAAATCTCGTGAACTACCTTGTTGTATTCAAAGTTCTCCATCTCTTCATAATAAGACTTGATTAGGGAATTTAACCTTGAGTATAACCAACGGTCAATTCCATCTACTTCTACTCCCTCAAATGACTTGATATCAGCAAGTGTTAGCCCATCTGTACCTGCATATAAGCTAAAGAAGTTATATACATTTTCGAAAGTTCTAAAGAAGTTGTTTTTAACTTCCACAAGTCCTTTTTCGTCAAACTTAGTCTGCATCCAGGCTGGAGATACATATAGAGAATAAAACCTCACCGCATCTGCCCCGTACTTGTCGAAAAGTGCAAACGGATCAAGGGTATTGCCCCTAGATTTTGACATCTTTTGGCCGTTTTTATCTACAACTAGGTCGTTTACTAGGACATTTTTATATGGAGCTCTTCCCATGGTAATTGTAGAAATTGCCATTAGAGAATAGAACCAACCCCTTGTTTGGTCAATACCTTCACAGATAAAGTCTGCTGGGTAATATCCTTCTTCGAATAATTCCTTGTTTTCAAAAGGATAGTGAAGTTGAGCAAATGGCATAGCTCCAGAGTCAAACCAAACGTCCATTACATCAGGCACTCTAGTCATAGTGCCCCCACACTTGTCGCATTTGATATGAACATTATCTACATATGGTCTGTGAAGTTCTATATCTACTGAAATATCTTCAATTGCACGTTCTTTAAGCTCAGCACGGCTTCCTACTGTATCTGTATGGCCGCATTCACATCTCCAGATATTAAGAGGAGTTCCCCAATATCTAGATCTTGAAATCGCCCAGTCTTTAACATTTTCTAGCCAGTTTCCAAATCTCTTGTCCCCGATAGTTTGTGGGTACCAGTTAACTGTTTGGTTATTTTCCACCATTTTATCTGAGAACTTGCTCATCTCTATATACCAAGATGGTCTTGCGTAATAAATTAGTGGTGTATGGCATCTCCAGCAGTGTGGATAGTTGTGCTCTACAGTTTCTTTAGCAAAAACCTTGCCTTCTTCTTGTAAGTGTCTCCAAATTGACTCATTTGTATCAAATACAAATTCACCCTTCCAAGGTGTTTCTGTAAACCTACCTTCTAGGTCAACTGGTTGGATAAAGTCTAGGTCGTATTTTCTACAAGCTTGGTAGTCGTCCTCACCAAATGCTGGTGCGATATGAACGATACCTGTACCATCCTCTGCCGAAACATAGTCAGCAAGGATAACCTTAAAGGCCTTACCTGGCTTAGTTTTTACATATGGCATTAGTTGCTCATATTCTAAAAGCTCAAGGTCAGATCCCTTCATTTCCTCCACTACTTCATAGTCTCTCTTATTCATGATTTTTTCCATTAGGGATTTTGCCATGTAGTAATAGCAATCATCTTCCTTATCAAAAACTTTTACATAATCAAGTTCTGGATTGACTGCAAGAGCAAGGTTTGATGGAAGAGTCCAAGGTGTAGTAGTCCAAGCTAAGAAATATTCATTATCTGAATCTTTCTTTTTAAATCTAACTGTAAGGGTAAGAGTCTTTTCCATTTCATAGCCTTGGGCAACCTCGTGACTTGCTAGACCTGTACCACATCTAGGACAATATGGCATAACCTTAGCACCTTCATAGATGTAGCCTTTTTTGAAAGCTTGATCTAATAACCACCACTCAGTTTCTATATAGTCATTATTCATAGTTACATATGGATGATCCATATCATAAAGGAAAGCCATCCTATCTGACATATCCCTCCACATATCAGAATATTTCCAAACTGATTTTTTACAAAGGTTGTTAAATTTCTCTATACCGTAGGCTTCTATATCGTTTTTATCGTGGAAACCGAGCTCTTTTTCAACTTCGATTTCTACTGGCAGACCATGAGTATCCCAACCTGCCTTTTTAAGGACCTTATAGCCTCTCATATTTTTATAACGGCTAGTCATATCCTTTAGAGTTCTTGCTATAACGTGGTGGATACCTGGCTTTCCATTGGCTGTTGGTGGGCCATCGTAGATTACATATTCATCTGCATTTTCACGTGTCTTAAAAGTTTCGTCTAAAAGGTCAATTTCATTCCAATAGTCTTTTAGTTTTGCTTCTCTGGCCTTTACATCTTTGGAATTTACTTCCTCAAATTTTAAATCGCACATAATTTTTCCTTCCTAATAAAAAAGGACCGTCCATACAGACGGTCCACTTATTTCCTAATTTGCTCTTAAGGCTTGGCATTCCTGTTAGGCTAATAATTCACCCAACAAACAATAAAGTGATTTTCATCTATAAAGTCCCTAGCATTCTCACCAACCATGCCTCTCTGAAGGTTTTTTATAAACTACTCTTCTTTATATAGTCAATATTCTTACTCTAATGTACTATTTTACGCCTATTTGTCAAATATGCCTTATAATCTTAAACTTCTCTAAAGTGAAAATATCAAAATCGTCCACATTAGCAAGATCTTTGGCGTCTTCAAACATTTGAAAATCAGTTTCATAATCTTCCCTAAAAACAATTACAGGATTATTAGCATATGAAAGTAAGAGACCTGAATAAACTCCAAAGTCTTCCAAATTCTCAATTTGCTCTACCTTATTTATCTCCAATACCTGGATATAAATATTATCTAAATCTTGTAATCTAAGGGCAAAGGCATTATCAAAAATACCTAAATTTACCACTTCATGGATTATATCAAGGGCGATACTAGCCCTGGTTGGATAAATTGACCCTGATCTTTCGGTCCTGTCACCCTTAGTTATTTGAATCAAAACCCCATTGTGGTTGGTCTTAAATTCTTCGTCGTACTTATCAAGGTACTTGCCTGTTTCAAGGTAATACCTCAAAGAATCATAGGCTAAATCTACAAACTTATCATTAAGCATCTAAAAGCTCCTCTATATCTTTTGCAATGTTGACTGGCTTTTTCATTGAATCATACCTTTTAACTGGCAGACCATCTTTGTTTATCAAGAATTTTGTGAAATTCCACCTAATTTTTTTTGAAGTTTTACCAGAAATTTGATCTTTTAGATAAGTGTAAAGTGGGTCTTCGTTTTCTCCATTGACATATATTTTATCAAAGCGATCAAAAGTTGTTCCGAAGTTTAATTCGCAGAAATTGTTGATTTCTTCTATGCTTCCAGGTGCTTGACCCGCAAATTGATTGCATGGAAAATCTAGGATTTCAAAACCCTGATCCTTATATTTTTTATAAAGCTCTTCAAGGCCGTCATATTGCTTGGTAAAACCACATTTTGTGGCAGTATTTACTATAAGAAGGACCTTGCCCGCATATTTTTCAAGGCTAACTTCCTCTCCCTTGTCATTTTTTACTTTAAAATCATATACTGTTGTCATAATAACTCCTTGCTCTTTATAAAATTATTGTACGGTTTTTCTTCTTAAAATCAGCTAATTAATGATAATTTCACAAAGAAAAGACCCTTAGTAAAATAAGGGTCAATTATGGGATTCTTATTTCCAAGCTGGGATCCAAGATCCTTTTGTGAATGTTTCGAAGTCTTCTTTTGTTTCTTCTGATTGGTAGTATTTTATAAATTCTTTGTAGTTTTCGTTATTTTCGTCTTCTTTTCTTGCTGCTATTAGGTTGATGTATTGTTTTACTGATTCGCTTTCTGGGTTTTCTGTATAGATTGATTTTTCTTTTTCTAGACCAGAATCTAGGGCGAATGTGTCGTTTACTATCGCAGCATCTACGTCATCTAAGCTTCTTGCTGTTTCTGATGCGTCCATTTCTATTAGTTCAAGGTTTTTAGCATTTTCTGTTATATTATCAAGTCCAATTATATCTCCTGGCTCGCCGTCTACTTTGATTAGACCTGCGTCTTGAAGTAAGAATAGTGCTCTAGAACCGTTTGATGGGTCATTTGGAATAGCAATTTTTGCTCCGTCTGCAATTTCTTCTAGGATTTTTATTTGGTTTGAATAAAGAGCGATTGGTGCAAGCATTGTATCGCCTATAGCAACTAAGTCAGATCCTCTATCTTGGTTAAATTCATCTAGGAATTTGTGGTGTTGAAAGGCGTTTAGGTCTATATCGCCAGAAGCTAAAGCTTCATTTGGTTGGTTGTAGTCTGCAAATTTTACAAGTTCTGCAGTATTTCCTGTGCCTTCTTCATATCTTTTGATAACTTCTTCTAATACTTCGTTAAATTCTCCAACTACGCCAATTTTGATATTGATTGGATCAGATGATTTAGCTGTTTCTGTTGTATCTTTGCTTTCTGTTTTTGCTTCTTCTTTTGGAGCATCTTCTTTTTTGCTTTCTCCACTGCCACATGCTGTTAAAGTCACTATTAAGCCTAGTGCTAGGGCTATTTTGCTAGTTAATTTCATTTTTTTCTCCTTTTTTATTTAAGTAACATTCCTTCCTTCTATCCGTAGATACTAGTAACATTCCGACATAATCTATAGTAAGTCTTAGTGACTGGTTTTCTTAATTAGGTAATTTGCTAGGGCTTGGATTAGATAAACTAAAAGTAAGATTAGGATAACTGATACTATTACCACATCATCCTTATACCTCTTATAACCCATGGCTATGGCCAAATCTCCGATCCCACCTGCACCAACTGTTCCTGCCATTGCTGTAAGACCTAGGAGGGAAATTAGGGTGATAGATGAAGCCCTGATTAGACTTGGAAGACTTTCTCTCATATATACTGACATAATTATCTCAACTGGAGCAAGTCCCATGGCTTCTGCCGCCTCAATTTTTCCTGGATCAACTTCCGCAAGGGCCTGTTCAACCTGCCTTGCAAAAAATGGTATACAAGAAAGGGTTAGGGGCACTATAGCCGCTGTTGGACCTATCCTTGTTCCCACTATGACCCTAGTAAAGGGTGCCACGAGGGCTAAAAGGATAATGAAAGGTATTGCCCTAAATAAGTTTGTAACCTTATCTAGGATATTGTATACTGTTTTATTTTCTAATATTCTTCCCTTATCTGTCACAACCATGATTACTCCGAGAATTAATCCTATTATGCCTGCAAAAAACGCAGATACCAAGAGCATATAAAGGGTTGTGAAAAAGTCGTCTACTATCCTATCTCTAATGGACCATGAATAATCAAAGAATCCCATCCTTACCTCCTAAAATTTTTATATCGGCTTTTTTATCTTCTAGGTAAGCCTTGACCTGGTTTAGGTTCTTACCGTCTCCCTTTAGGGTGACTATTAGGTTTCCCACCGGTACTTCATTTATAAATTCGATATGACCTGCCAAAATATTTGTCTCTATGCCAAATTTTTCATAAAGTTTGTTTATTACTGGTTCTGTAGTTGATTCTCCCACATATGATATCTGGGCAAGTTGTTCATCTGCCTTTAGGATGCCAAGATTGGCCTTTACTTGGTCAATGGTTTCGGCAATATTAGTAGATGTTTCAACAAATTCTCTAGCAAGATCGCTTTTTGGATTGGAGAAGATTTCAAGGGTGGAACCCTCTTCGATAATCTCTCCGCCTTGCATAACTGCACACTTGTTGCAAAGGTCTTTGACCACTTCCATTTGGTGGGTAATTATAACTATAGTTAAGTTTAATTCCTTATTTAATTCCTTTAATAATTTCAATATTTGCTTGGTTGTCTTTGGGTCAAGGGCACTTGTCGCCTCATCGCAAAGTAGGATTTCTGGCTCACTTGCAAGGGCTCTGGCTATGGCACATCTTTGTTGCTGACCACCTGATAATTCCCTAGGATAGGAATCCGCCTTATCGCCTATACCAACTTTTTCTAGAAGTTTTTGAGCTCTGGCTCTTTTTTCTTCTTTAGATAGGCTCTTATCTTTTCTAATTGGAAAGATAACATTATCTATAACCGTACGATTATTTAGGAGGTTAAAGTGTTGGAAAATCATACCAATCTTTTTTCTTCTCTCCCTTAATTCCTTATCCGAAAGGTCTAGGAGGTTTTCCCCGTCAAGTAGGACTTGACCCTCGCTTGGTCTTTGGAGGAGGTTTATAGTCCTAACGAGTGTTGACTTGCCAGCTCCGGAAAAACCTACTATACCAAAGGCATCTTGCTCTTCAATTTTTAAACTTACATCTTTGACAGCTTTAAAACCGTCAAAGTCTACACTAATATTTTTTAATTCTATCATATCTACTCTCTATCTATCTTTTTTCAAAAAATCTATAGCAAACTTAATCGCAAGACCTAAGGCATAATCAATACCCTTCTCATCAAGGTCAAATTTTGCTGTATGAAGGCCAGAAGCCTGACCATTCGCTTCATTTCTAGTTCCAAAATTTATAAAAACACTTGGACAAAGCTTGGAATATCCGTAAAAGGATTCTGAAAACCAAAATTTTGAACTTGGAACAAGACTACCTTCGTTTAGACTCGCTAGGCTTTCCTTAACTCTTTCTGCTAGGTCCTTATCATTTACAACAGGCTCAGCAACAATCTTTGTATAATCGTGAAATTCTATACTGCATCCATGAGCTTTTGCAGTTAACTCTGTGATATTTTTTAGAACTTCAAGAGCCTTCTTCCCTTCATCTAAGTCGAAAAATCTAAGAGTTCCCTTAACATTTGCCCTATCACTTATCACATTAGGAGCTTTCCCACAATTTACAGCTCCTATACCAAGGCTTACTGGCTTTTCAAAATCTAGCTGGTTATTCCAAGCAGAATTTAAAGCTGTTATAATTTGGGCAGTAGCGATTATTGGATTAATAGCTAGGTCAGGTCTTGAACCGTGGCCGCCTTTTCCTATAACATCAAAGTCAACTCCTGCGCACCCGGCATAGGCAGCTCCTTCTATCACAGCAAACTCTCCTACATCAATGTCCGGGCTTTGGTGGTTGCCATAAACTGCATCAAGTCCCTTGCCCTTAAGGTGGCTAACCATAGCATCGATTCCTGCTCCAGTTTCTTCTGCTTCTTCAAAGATAAAGTAGATTTTACCATCTATCTCATCTTTCAAGTCACTAAGAATTTTAGCACTAATCAAAGCTACAGTCATGTGGCTATCGTGACCACAAGCATGAGATACGCCAGGATTTTTAGATACTACTATCTTTTTATTTTTTAGATTACATCTATCTTCCTTGATTGCTAAGGCATCTAGGTCTGTTCTTATTCCTAGAGTCTTGCCAGGCCTTCCTGTATCTAAAAGAGCCGTAAAACCTGTTGAACCTTCGACATCCTCCACAACTAGTCCCAGATCTTTGCATCTTTTCTTAAGGTATTTGCTTGTTTCAAATTCCTTGCTTGACACTTCCGGATTTTCGTGAAGATATCTTCGAGTTTTTATTATATCGTCATTATTTAATTTTATTTCTTCATTAATTTTTTCTACTAAACTCATCTTCTCCTCGATCACATAAAAAAATAACGTCCCATATTCCATACTGGAATATAAGGACGTTTTAATCGCGTTACCACCTTATTTTATGCTTGGTCACCCAAACATACACTCATCAAGTACAAACATACTCTACTTCTATAACGGGAATTCCCGTATGAATCTCATATCGATCCATCCCATCCAAGGCCATCTTCATCTAGTCGCCTCTTTGCTCCTTTTCACCAACTGGAGCTCTCTAAAAAAGATTCTTCTAAACTACTCTTCTTGTCAAATGGTTTTGTCAAACTTGTATCTCGTTGTTATTGGTATAATACCATTTAAAATTTTCCCTGTCAAATATTTTTTTTATTAGCTTTCCATAAAGCTTATTTTTCACGTTTTCCATATCTCGAAATTTTCTCTTGTCTAATTTTATAACTTAAATTTTATAAAAAAAATGAGGAGGTCGTGCGACCTCCTTCGGGTTTGGTAAAATAAATTCACTTATAATATACTCAAAACTTCTCTTTATGCAATATTATTTTACATTTCTTACTAGATTATAGGGAAACTTATAATAGCGAGGCCTTGGAAGATACTTTTTAATAGGCTTTTCTAGCTTACTTTCAAGTTCATCCTGCCAAGATTTTAAGATTTCAAGTCTTGCTTCCCTCATAGGTGTTCTTTGTGTATTTCTCAAAACTTCTCTTTCTTCTAAGCCCAGATACTTATCCTTAATGAGATTATCAAGTAAAATTACAATTTTCTCATAGCTATCAAGCTCGCGTTTATTAAGATATTTTTTTACAAAATCTTCATCCCTATCGGTTATATTAACCTCTCCATGATAAGAACTGATATCACCTGTCACAAAACCATGTCCCAGTGCAATTCTTGCCGGATAAAAATAGGATTCAAACCTCAAAATCCTATAGCCTTCCACCATGTGAGCCATCTGGCTATATCCATATCCCTTTCCGATATCGTGCAAGGCACCAACAGCATAGGCTATTTCAGTATCAAGACCAAGCTCTCCTGCGATTTTTTCACTAGTCTTTCCTATAATGTGGCTATGAATAATCCAATCACCAGGATTTTTCTTAAAAGCCTCATCTAGCATATTTCTTACCTTGTCCTTATTAGGAATATTTCCAAATCCGTCTTTATACATAAGTCACCACTCCGTAGGCATGATCAGTTTCAGAACCAATCTTGAAATCTACACGTTTTTCCTTGACCTTATAAAAAAGCCCCACCTTTTCTTCTTCTTTGATTTGATTTTTGTAAACCATTTTGATATAGGAAAGATTTTCCTCATCAAAGTCTGGAATTTCCTTGGTATAATCAAAATACACTCCGTTATTTACATGAAGATTTTTATCAAAATCAGCTCTTCTAATATAAATATCTTTACTATTATCAAAATCCTTTATCTTTTTATAAGCTTTTCCGTCATACTCCTCAAAGCTTTTTCCGTATGCATCTGCAACAGTTTTATCAATTATAGCTGCTCTCATTTTTTCTTTATCAAAAAGTACAAAACTCGCCTTAGCTCTCGCCAAAATCTCCCCGTCTTTTTTTACAAGAAAATTCCTATAGGCATAAAAACGTTTCATATGAGTAGGTATGGTTGTAATTTCAATCTCGTCTTTTTCTCTAATAGGTTTTAAAAATTCTATATCCCAGGAATAAAGAAGCCAGACCTTTTTATCCATAGCTTCTAAATTTTTCTCAACTCTATCTGCTTGAACAGTTGAAATATCAAGCATTAAACTAGTAAGATTTCTTAATGTAATCAATCCCTTTTCATTACAAAACATCGACCCTATTTTATAAACTTTTGAATCTTTCATAGCTCTCCTAACATAAAAAGGGCAGCGGGCTGCCCTTTTTTTCTTTATTATTGAATCTCTTTTACTAACTCTGCCAAAGCCTTTAAAAATTGTTGGTCTTTGCTAAAGTCATTTTCATTTAAATCTAAATCTTGATTTTTATTTTCAACCTCTATATCAGGTTTTACACCTATTTTGTTAATTTTTTCGTCATTAGGTGTCTTATATTCACTAATTGTAATCTTAGCTCCAGCACCATTTTCAAGTGGGAAAAGTTTTTGCACTATTCCCTTACCAAAAGTTTTAGTACCAATAATCTTAGCCCTGCCCCTATCCTTAAAAGCACCAGCCAAAATTTCAGATGCAGATGCAGAGTTTTCATTAACAAGGACAACCATTGGAATATCGTCCATATTAGCGTCAGATTTTTCTGTAATTACATTTCCATTCTTATCTTCTGTAGTTACTACAACTCCCTCATCAAGGAAAGTATCTGCTATATTTAGACAAACATCTAGGGCTCCACCTGGATTATTTCTAAGATCAAAGATAAGACCTTCTATATTTGTGTTTTTAAGTTTTGAATAATGTTCTTTGAAATCATTCCAAGTTATATCGTCAAAGGCAGAAAGTCTTAGATAACCGATTTTCTTGCCAGAAATATTCAAAGTCTTTGAATAAACTGTATCCACAGTTACATCACGTCTTTCAACAAGCATAGGGATTTCCTCTCCCTCCGGCTTATCTTCGCTAACTCTTAAAACTTCAATCTTAACCTTGCTACCTGGTTCTCCCCTAATTAGAGAAACTGCCTTTTCAAGCTCAGTAGCATCGAAATCAGTTCCTTCAACCGACTTAATATAATCGCCAGATTTCATTCCAGCTTCCTTAGCAGGCGAATCTTCAAAAACTTGAACAACCTTAATCATACCTTCTTTAGAGGCAGAAACAGTCACACCTATTCCCTTATACCTACCATCCAGATTTTCCATAAGTTTCTCATACTCATCTTTTGGATAATAAGAAGTGTAAGGATCTCCAAGATTTGCAAACATCCCTTTAAGAGCACCATTATAAATATCTTCATCCTTAAAATCAAAAAGGAAATTTTTATCTAAAAGTCCCTTAAGTGATTCCATTTCTCCGATTAGTTCTTTATCTTTTGTGCCCATGCCCTGACCCAAATCTACATTTGAACCAAGCATGAAGCCAGCAAAACCGATAGCCCCAACAAGGACAATCGACAAAATTATTTTCCCAAATCTCTTCATTAACACATAATCCTTTCCAAATAGACCAAGGCCTACTTATACTAATTATATATATTATATCACAAGAATTAATAAATTGTAACAAAAAATAAAAACCTAGTTTCAATTAATATACGCAAAAGTAGATATTTAAAAGACTTTTAGGGTATTTATCAAATAAGCAATAAAGGAAGGAATAAAAATGCAAATTACAGAAGTTTACAAAGATATCTACCAGGCAATCTTTCCCCTTACGGGAAATCCTCTCAAATCAATAAATATCTTCGTCATAAAGGCAGAAGACTGGGCCATGATAATCGACACTGGCTTTAACAACCCAGAAAACAGAGCCAATATGGAAGAATTAATCAAAAAATTAGACCTAAATTTATCAAAAACCAAACTTTTCCTAACCCACCTACATTCAGACCACGTAGGTCTAGCCAAATGGCTAGATGACAAGGGCATTGGCGATATTTACATCTCTGAAAAAGATGGCACCATGGTTGAAAACGGTATAAACAAAGAAGACTTTCAGTGGCAAAACATCATTAAAAACGCCCACTTCCAAGGCTTAGGCCCAGAAAATTTAAAAATCGAAGACCATCCGGGTTATAAAAATAGACCAAAAGAAGCCTTCCCTCACACAAAAATCGAACCAGGTTGGGAAATTTCTATTGGCGATTACAACTTTGTCGCCATCGACGAAGAAGGCCACACACCAGGCATGCTAGGTCTATACGAAAAAGACCACAATATTCTTTTCTGTGGCGACCACATATTGGGAAAGATAACTCCTAATATTACCTATTGGGGAGATCAATTTGGAGATAGTCTTGGTATCTACCTAAAAAACCTAGAAAAAATTAAGGATTTAAGCATCAAGCACCTCTACTCATCTCACAGATTTTTGATAGACGATACCAACGCCCGTATAGATGAACTCCTAGCCCACCACGATCACAGGCTAAAAGACGTCCTTAAAATTATAGAAGAACTAGGCAAGGCAAACACAACTCAAATCACTCAAAAAATGCAATGGGACATCAAAGCGAAATCCTGGCAAGACTTCCCATCCAGCCAAAAATGGTTCGCAGTAGCAGAAGCCGCCGCCCACCTAAAACACCTAGTGAAATTAGGTGAAATCAAAGAAGAAGTAATAGAAGGCATAGGATATTATTCAATTAAATAAAACAATATAACTCCCGCCTAGGCTTTTTCTTAGACGGGTTTTGTTTTAAATTAATATAAACTGCAGTACAAAGACATAATTTATAAATCTTATTCTAGGCCAACCTGTATTTATCAATAAAGTCCCTATTAGCTTTTTGAATTTCTTTATATTCTGTAATCATATTATAGAATGTCGCTTTTTTAAGTCCAGACTCGTCTAGGAATTTTTTTGAGGAAATCTCTCCTTCCTCCCACTTTTCATAGAGGTCTTCCCAATTATCAGGAAATTCAATTTTTTTCCTCCCGGCATTCGATCTTTTATTGTAATCAATTTTCACTATATTATTATCAGCAAGGAGGGAATCTAGGATTGTTTTTAAGACCGCCCTATTCATAGGCTGGGATACTCCATATTCGAAAGTTGACTCCATATTTGCTATGACTAGAAATCTCTCTTTTTCTATAAAATAATTAAGTTCATTTGCTATATCAACCTCGCTTATGCCAAGAGAATCGAGGCTTCCAACCACAAGGATATCACTATATGTCATCTCATTTTTTATCTTTTCCAATTCACCAAAATTTCTCTTATGTTCTATACTTATAATGATTTCTTTTGCGCCGTCTTTGATTTTGTCGATTACATCTTCAAAAACATTTATCTTTTCACTTGTTTTGCTGTATATATAAATAGTCATCTCGTCACCTCCCCAAAAACCTAGAGAAGAAATTCAGCCTAAAACCAAGTCTTTTTTCTAATTCCTTCTTATTTAAAACCAAGGTAGAATTATCCCTATTTTCAATATATTGTGGGTTAAATTCTGGTGGCAAAGAATTTGCCCAGCTTGTCATCAACCTCTTCGAGCCACTATCCTTACCTGACTCAATGATTACCACATCTGACTTTAAATTGAAATTTTTCGGAGAATTTTCCCACATATTTTTTATCCCCTCAATTGCATCTTCTGATATATATTTGGCATGGTAGGAAAAATCATCATTCCAATTAAAGACCCTAACATAGACTGGCAAGTCATAACCATAGTCCTCAAAAATTTCTAGCAAAATCCTTGAAGATATTTTTGTAAGGTCAGGATAATAACCGTCTTCCTTATTGTCATTATCAAACATAAAATCAATAAGCTCGCAAACCTCATCAAGCATCCTTCTTAGATATTCCCTATATAGACCATTTCCTGCTTCCATAAGGATTTTCTTACTCATAGCTTGGTAGGCCATAGGATCTTTGTCTGATTTCAAATTTGTATCATAGCTTAAAAAAGGCATCCTTTTTCTTTCGGGTTCTTCTGGATCATTCAATCTATTTCCTGCAAAGATCATCAAAGGCTCCTGGTCAAGTTGTCTTTTTTCGCACAAGGTACTATTTTTTATATTTGTTGTAAGCCTTCCATAATATCTAGTATCTATTTCGTCCACAAAAATAGGCATCCCCTTATATTCCTGGATAATACCATTTATTAACCTAGTAGGTAGGTATTTAGTATCAAAAGGCATCAAATCTAATCCCGACATAAATTTAAGAATGAGCTTGGTCATAAAGGTCTTGCCAGTGTTTGCTCCTGTTGATGTGATAAGTGTGTATAGGGGCAGACTTGCTGTTGGAATATTTTGTGAATCAGCCACGCACCTTAATTTGGCATTAAAAGGTGAAGAAAACAAGATATTTAAAAGTTTATAATGGCTTTCTCTTACCCTATCAGTATCGCCAATAAAATCCTTAGTATAATTATCCATAGCATCAAAAAGAATTGCTATATCTTTTTTAACCTCGCTAGTCTCAGGGTTTAAATCGAGCTTTTCATCATTTATAAAGGCTTCCTTGGTATCGTAATTAAAGGTTAAAGTTGGATAGTCTAAAATTCTTTCTTCTAGGCTCAATTTTTTCCTATTAATAGACCTGTTATTGCTGATAATTCTTTTTAACTTTTCAGGAAAAATCTGTGTCAGCCCATTCTTTAATTCGGGTTTTATTCCCGCCAAAAGTTCCTTATTTTTTTCTAATATCTTATCCACTTCAATTGTATATCTTATCCTGTCGTAGCTATCCTCATTAGTTTCTTTCTCCCTAAGGACAATGGCTTCTCTCGTCTTTATCGCTTCTTTGATTAGGGGTATGTCATTTTCTGGCTTGTCTGTCTTTTTGCTAACTACAACATCTTCTGGTATATCTGATGAAAGATCCCAAGCTGTTTCAAAATCTTCCAAAAAGGCCTCATAGCCTTCTGGACTATCGTCAACCTCATAGGATTCCATTTGATTTCCCGACCAGGCAAAGCCTGTCATATTAGCAGATCCCTTTATAACCCTAGTCCTGCCATCATCAGCCTTCAAAAGATAAAGCTTCCTGTGGTCTATCAAGAGCTTAGGAGACCTTACAAAGAGGTCCTGCTGACTCATCCTTGCAACCAAGTCTTTTTGGCTCCTTATTGCATCTGCCGCACTTTCAGAAAGAGTCATAGCCTCTAACAAGCTATAAGCCTCACCAACTAGCCTATGGAGGTCATCATCCCTCCTAACCATAAACCTACCACCAAGGATAATTTCTCCATAATCAAACATCTTCATTATTTTATCAATGAATTTAATATCATAAGAAAAAGTTATTGCTCTTAATTCATTAAAACCTGAAAACAAATCTTCAAGACTTTCATAGCTAGTTTTAATAAACTTAGTGTGATAAATCTTGTGACCAATTATTCCAAGAGTTCCACTACCACCCTCAATTATTTTTAAATTTTTCTTATTAACTTCATCAAACATAGACATCTGATCCATAATATCCTCCTATATAGTGTCTATAAATGCCTTTTTATTTATAGACACTATATCATCATTCTATAAATAAATCAATATTTTTAGACTAAATACAAAACAAAAAAACTCGCTGCATTTTTCTTGCTAGCGAGTTTAATTATTATTTTATTTCCAAAAATCTAATTTATCTCCATCAAGGCCTATGTTTTCTGCTAAGAAAACTGGGTCTTTGTTTGCTTTTATTTGGCTTCTATAGTCTGATAGAGCTCTTAGAGAGTATTTACCTAGTATGAAGATTGAAAAGATATTTATTATTGCCATTATGCCCATGAATAAATCTGCTAGGTTCCAAGCAAAGTCCATTTCCATTCCTGCTCCTAAAAATATCATTGCGATAGCAATTAGTCTATAAATAACCATTGACTTGTTTGATAGCACTTCGCCCTTTAGGTAGGCAAGGCATGATTCACAATAATATAAATTTCCAAGTAAGGTTGTAAAAGCGAATAGACCCAGGCAGACTGTAATAAATACGTAGCCAAAAGGTCCTATTACTGTTGATAGAGCCTCTTGAACAAAGCCCGCACCTGCAAGTTCCTCACTTGGAGCAACTCCCGATACTAAGGCCATGAAGGCAGTTGATGTACAAATTATTAGTGTATCTATAAAGACAGATATCATCTGCACCAGACCTTGTTTTACAGGGTGGCTTACAATTGCACTTGCTGCTGCATTTGGTGCAGAACCCATACCAGCCTCGTTTGAGTAAAGACCTCTCTTGATTCCTTCTACCATAGCAGATCCTGCCACACCCCCAAAAATTGCCTTGAAGTTAAAAGCATCATCCACAATCATTTTAAACATTGGCCCAATATTTTTATAATTAATTACTATCATGAATAATGACATGAATACATATACAATTCCCATTACTGGAACGATTATAGATGTATATTTAATGATTCTTTTGCCACCACCGAGTATACAATAGCCTGCTATCACAGCAAGTATAGCCCCGATTATCCAAGAAGTTTTGCCTTTTTGATAAAAATTATAGGCTTTAAAGGAATCCTGCAAGTTAAATGAAGCGAGCATATTAAAACCAATCGCATAAGTTAAAATAAGAGCGATAGCAAAGATTACTCCAAGCTTTCTTGATCCAAGTCCTTCCTCTATATAATAAGAAGGTCCACCGTAGCTTGAGCCATCTTTAGCCTTTTTCTTAAAGATTTGTGATAGGGTCGATTCAATAAAGGCTGACGCTCCTCCAATTATAGCTATTATCCACATCCAAAATACTGCTCCAGGTCCTCCTAGGCAGATAGCATTAGAAACACCTACAATATTACCTGTTCCTACCCTAGATGCTGTAGAAACCATCAGCGCCTGGAAGCTAGAAACATCGTCTTTTCCGGCAGGTTTTTCTCCGACTACTTTAATAGCATTAGAAAAAAGACTGACCTGGATTAAACCAGTCTTAATAGTAAAATAAAATCCACATGCTAAGAGGATTATGATCAAAACCGGATAGTAAAGATATCCATTGACCGTCGATATAATACTTTTAAATAACTCCATAAAATCTCCTTTAATAATAACTCAAAATCGAATAATTTCCATTATCAATGTATATAGTTACCTATACATCATCTTATTGTAGTAAAGTACAATCTTGAATAATTTACTTTATCTACCCTATTTTGTCAATTTTTATTTCTTATTTTGAATTATTATCCAAAATATTTTATAAGAGTATTTTAAAATTCTTAGCATATCAATAAAGAATTATTTGTTAATTTGCTAATATTTATTTCTATGCATTACAAACGCAAATCAAACGCAAAAATTTTTACGTTTGATTTTAATTTAGATTCAGAATATAATATTATTAGGAGAATATCATGAGAGAAACTTATAACCTAGAATTTAAAGAAAAAATTAGCAATTCCTTCCTAAAAACGGTCGTCGCCTACTCTAATTATACTGGTGGCAAAATTTTATTTGGAGTGAATGATAATGGCAAAGAAGTTGGCATAGATAGACCTATAGATGCCATGCTAGATATTGAAAATATGATTAACGATTCAATCAAACCCCAAGTTACTTACAGCCTCGACTTTCTTGATAAAAGTATTATTGAGCTTTTAGTCTATCCCGGAGATGAAAAGCCATATTTTTATAAATCTAAATCCTACAAGAGAAATGATTCTGCAACCATTGAAATAGATAATAATGAACTAAAACGCCTTATCTTGGAGGGAAATAACAAATCCTACGATCAAATAACAAGCTATGTAGAAGAATACAGTTTTGCCTACTTAGAGAATAAACTTAAGGAAAAACTAAATATCAATTCAATTGATACTGATATACTCAAAACCTTAGAACTCATAGATTCTAACAATCGCCTTACAAACGCCGGCGCTCTCATATCTGACAAAAACACCTATAATATCATTGATATGGTAAGGTTCGGTAAAGATAATAATACAATCTTATCAAGATTTCAAATCAAAAATATCTCTATCCTAAAAGCCTATGATCAAGCTATTGAAAAATACAGAGAATATTATCACTATGAAATAATAGAAAAGGCTTACAGACAAAAAATCGAAATAATTCCTGAAAAAGCCTTTAGAGAGGCCATAGCAAATGCCTTAGTCCACAGAAATTGGATGTCAAAAAGCTTTATACAGATAGCTATGAAAAAAAACAAAATATACATAACTTCTCCAGGCGGTCTTCCTTCAAACCTCACCGCAGAAGAATACCTAAATGTTAAAATTTCAATAATGCAAAATCCTATCATAGGAAATGTTTTTTTTAGGTTAGATATCATAGAAAGTTTTGGTACAGGTATCACAAGAATAAAAAATTCATATAGAAATAGTAAAAATAAGCCAAAATTTAAAATTTATAACAATTCAATCGAGATTTGTCTTCCAGAAACAGAACTTCAAATTCCGCTTACTAAAGATGAAGAGAAAGTGTTCTTTACTATAAAAAATAAGACTTTATCAAGCTCACAAATTGCTTCAGTTGTCGGTTTTGGTAAAAACAAAGTACTTAAAATACTCAACCAGCTTATAGATAAGTCATATGCCACAAAAATTGGAACAGGCAGGGGAACTAAATACAAAGCTAGTATTTAAAACGCAAAACAAACGCAAAATTATTTGCGTTTGTTTTTTTCTATGAATTTTATACTCTAATTCTCTTCCAAATTCAAAATCCCATCTGGAGCGGATTCTTTGCCTAAGTATTCTATCCTGGTCCTTAGCCTTTCTTTAGCCTCGCTTTCCTTAAAGGACTGGTCGGTTTCTTTGATTAGGTAGGCTCCTTCCTCGAGATTTTTTATCTTTATTTTCTCTTTAATCTTATCCTTATTTTTCTCATACATAGCAGTACTCATCTGATCATAGGCTTTGTCATCAAAAATTAGTTGAGACTTTTCCGAATATTTTGGATTGCTTCCAAGCTTCTTGCTAATTTCCCCAAGACTCATTTCATCACAATCTTTAGCAAGCCTCATTATATCCCAAGGTCCCATTTTATCTTGTTTTACTTTCCAATAAGCGACCTGCCTATGGCTAGCTTTAATTTTTTTCTCATTGCTTTTTATTTTTACTTCTATGTCCATTTCATAACCATCATTCTTATTAGCATATGATTTAACAAGAAAAACTCCTGCAAATACCAAGATTAAGCTCAAAATACCAACTATTTTTTTATTAAATATTTTTTTCATTCATTCCTCCTTTTTTCCATATTTTAGCATCTTTTATGTAAAATTAAGATTAAAAAAGCTCATAGATTAATTCCCTCATCGAAATTAAGTCTACAAGCTTTTAATTCTTATTCTATTTTTCAAATCCAGCTTTCATTCTATTTATAAATCTATAAGCTGTGTAAATTAGAGCAAGGACTCCAACAATCGCTCCTATAAGTGTGGCAATTTTAGTGATTTTTACTAGTTTATCGCCTTCGTTTGAGTCATTAGCACTCGCTACAAATTCTCCAGAAGGAAGTTTAAACTCATCTGCTGGCCCGGATTCATCTCTGATAGCATTTACCAAAAGCCTATCTGGTCTTGGTGGCAAAAATGGACTACAAGTAAGAAGGGTAATCATATCCAAATCTCCCCTTGGGGCAAGCTTTGCCCAATCGTATGGTCCTATGATTTCCTTGTCACTTACCACATAACGCATGGTTTCGCTCGCTCTTTCTATATAAATATAGTCTCCGCTTTCAAGCTCATCCACATACAAAAACATGGTATCGCCCCACCAACCTCTATGGCCTGCGAGAGCAGATCTGGTGCCCTTGCCCCCTATAGGAATAGCTGTTCCTGCCACTTGGGCTACACCCTTTGATATATGCTCGTTTGTCGCATCTAGGTATATCGGCAAATACTTATCTAACTTTGGTATGGATAGATAGGCAAAGGGAGTGTTGGTTGTCCTAAACATCTCGTACTTATTTTCATAATCCTCTGTGGTAAAAGGATCTTCTACGCTTATATCAGTTTCCTTAATCATCTCATTGTAGGCTAGTGCATTTTTGTCTTCTTCTTCTTTTTCACTTTGTGACTTGTTTGCTTCAATTTTTTGAAAGGCTTTTTTCTCGCTTTTTGCCCTCAAATCATGATAAGACCTAAGTACTAAAGGGCTTGTCAAAAGCACTAGTCCCAACAAAATTAATATATATCCAAAAAAAGATTTTTTAGTTAATTTGATTTCTCTCTTCAATTTCTCTTAGCTCCTTGCTTAGATTGTCAGTCTTCTTCTTTTCTCTAAATAATGTCAAAATCAGGATAATAATTATAGGTATTGCCACAAGTACCATCCTGAAAAAATCAACTCTCGCTCTTGGCATATTGGCAACACCATCGTCAATTGCTTCCTGGTAAGGAATCCTCTCCCCACGCACCAAAAGCCTGTGGGAGTTAATCATGTATGGTGTACAAGTAAGCAAGGTAGCGTAGTCCTTGTTCTCAACAACTAGGACAGGCTCAAAATCTGACGGCTCAACAACCTGGATCTTATCTACCTTGTAGGCAATAGTCTCCTTAATATTTGTAATATAAAACACATCTCCATAGGCAAGTTGGTCAAGATTTCGAAAAAGTTTGGCATTAGGCAACCCCCTATGGGCAGTAATTACAGTATGAGTTGAATTACCCCCGATTGGTAGAGAAGTCCCCTCCAAGTGGCCTGCGCCTTTTTGCAAAACATCCTCACTCGAACCTGCACGAATAGGTATATCTACCTTTATCTTTGGAATTTGAATATGACCGACCATTTCTTCTACTTCTAGCATCCTAGCGTATTCCGCACGTCCTGCTTTTTCCATATCCGTATATGGGTCGGCAAGCCTAGTCGGATCTAGAGTTCGGTTATAGGCTTCAGCTAGAGCCATCCTCTTATCCAAATCCTCTGGAGGAAGCTCCTTTGCGGCCTTCACAAAAGTAATAACCTCGTCTTCCGCCTTGATTTCATAATACTTTTGACTTATCAAGGGGTAGGAGAATATCAATAGCCCCAGAGTGAAAATTGCCATGAAGACTAGTCTACTTCGCGTCTTCTTAGACATAATCGTCATCCTCGCCTGCTAAGTTATCAAACAAATCTCCCTGCTCTGGCGTATTTTGTGGGCTTACCTTCTTAAAGCCACTCTTAGTAAACTCGCTAATTTTCTTGAAATACTGTTTATTATCCCTTCTTAATTTCAAAATCAAGATAATCAAAATCAAAATCAAGATAAGTGACGCGAAAAATAGCAATCTAAATATCCAGTTATTTCTATTTTCCCTAATAGACTCTTCATCAACCGCTGGCACATAAGGCACCCTGTGGCCTCTGACAATAAGCCTGTGAGTATTAATCATAATAGGTGTACAAGTTAAAAGTGTCGCATAATCGTGCCCCGGACTAATCAAAAGGTCATCAAAATTTGATGGTTCAATAACCTTTATCTGGTCAACCTGATAGGCAATTATGCCCTCGATATTTTCAATATAAAACTTATCCCCGATTTCAAGCTGATTTAGATGGGTAAATAAGGTTGCCTCAGGTAATCCAGAGTGGGCAGTCAAAACTGTATGAGTAGAATTTCCTCCGATAGGAAGAGAAGTACCCTCCAAATGGCCCACGCCCTTCTGCAAAATATCCTCGCTTGTACCTGCATAAATCGGAAGCTTTTGGTTAATCTTTGGAATATCAACAGTACCAATCATCTCCTCAACTTCAAGCATACGGGCGTATTCCTTACGACCTTCCTCTTGTTTTTTTCTAGAATATGGGTCTGAGGCAATCTTACCTGTAAGCGATTCGTTAAAAGCCTTCGCTAGATTGATTCTCCTGTCGATTTCCTTTGTATCAAGCTTCTTAGCTCCTGTCGAGAAAGTCTCCACTTGATCATTAGACTCGATTCTATAATAAAGCCTTGAAATCAAAGGATAAACCATTACCATAAATCCAAGCAAAAAAATCAGCCTAAAGACCCAACGCGACTTTTTCTTATTAACTTTTTTTCCCTTAGCTTTTTTCTTAGCCATACCAATCCTTTATGTAAAAAAGGGCAAAAAGCCCTAGCAATCTTTTATATTTTGTCTTAATTCAAACCTAATGTAAAAATAAGGACCCCTCTAATGAAGGATCCTTCATATTTATACTCTTTGTATCCTCTCGCCGCTATTAACAAGTTTTATTCCCATAAGAAGAAGGATAAATCCAACAACAGCCATAATCACGATTCTGATATCGCCTGTTTTAACAAGAGGGCTCTTCACAATCCTAGTCACATCACTAGGGGTGTATTTAGTTGTGATAGTGTTAGACCTACTAGTAACTACACTAGGTACATAAGGTTCATTTACAATTTCTTCGGCTGGAAGCGAACTACTAGCTGCATCAATAGTAAATGGAGTAAGTTCTTTAGTAATAAAGTGGTTTTTAGGAGCTTCAATCTCTTTAAGAGCATACTCTCCATACTCTAGACCTCCAATACTAAACTCGCCATTATCCTTAGAAGTAAGCTTAACTTCCTTACCCTCAACAAGGACCTTTTCATAAGAATCCCCAACTTTTTTCATCAAAATAAACTTAGCCCCACCAAGCCTCTTTTTATCATTGGTAGAATCTATCTTGACAAAGTTATATCCACCAGTAGGGGTTGTTGGATTTGTTGGAGGTGTTACTGGTTTATTCTCAATAATTAAAACCTTAGTTTTCTCCTTATCATCAACTGCCCTTGCATCCTTAACCTTAAATTTTATCTTGTTTTTAGTTAAAATATACTTATCTGGAGCCTTTGTTTCCTCAAGGTAATATTCACCATCTTTTAGATCAGAAATATAGATAGAGCCATTAGCATCTGTTACAATTTCTTCATCCCCATTAACATCTTGTTCATAATAAATACCAGTTTTCTTAAACTTTATTGCTTTATTATCTGCAGTATAAACTTTAAAAACGGCATCTTTTAGATATTTATTTTTGTCAGTAGCATCTATTTTTCTAAGAATTGGAGTGATTTTATTTTTTACTGTAACAGTTCCACCTGGGCTAACATCTTCAGAAGTTTGCCCAATATTAGATTTATCATATCCAGGATGTGGAGTTTTTTCCTTAAAATAATATGTACCTTTTGGAACATTCTCAACTACTATTTTACCATCGTCATTGGTAATAAGAGAGCTTGTTTTACCCTTATCTTTATAAATATATGCACCTGTACTTCCATCAACTGTGACGACCTTCTCACCGTCTTTGTCTTTTCTATAAAGCTCAAATTCTACTTTATTGAGCTTAATATCAGAATTATCAACATCCTCCTTTATAAGGACAATCCTATCACTAGGAACTGTCTTAGTCTCCTTAGCTTCTATTCTAAGGACTTTCTTGTCATTTACAGTTTTATCAGAAAGATGAACCACAAAAGTATTGAGTTTTTCATCGGCAATCATCTTAGACTCATCTGTTTCTTTGATAAGATAATAACCTTCTTCAAGGTCTTTGATTGTGATTATCTCCTTAGTTAACTTGTCAAGGCCAGAATCTTCACCTTTTTTAAGACTAATTTCTTCAAAAAATTTATCATCATAAAGAATCTTGCTTTTTTCAGATAAAATGCCTTCCTTATCAAAAAGTTCATCCTTCTTTAATTTATCCTCTGCATCCTTTATAGATAATTCCTTCTCTCCGGACTTATGAAAGCTCTGAGCCAGTTCAAGCATCTCTCTATCAGTTAGACCCTCTTTTACCTTAAGCTTATAAACCTTAACCTGTCTACCAGATGACCTAAGAATTCCACCATCTTTTAATTTTTCTTTTAGTTTATCCTTATCATTGATATTAACACCAATCTCAATGGTGTACTTATCATTATCCTTAGCCAAAGCCCCACCATGAGGAAGGAAAACTCCCACGACCATAAGTAAAGCTAATAAAAAAGATATGTACCTACTCTTCAGTATATTTTTCATAATTCCTCCCAGAATCCCAAAACTAATGTCCAAACAAATCTCACTAAACAAATGACTAAAACTTGTAATCCATAAAGTTTTTTTCTAATATATTGAAACTTAAAAAATAATCATAATAAATTTCTTCTAGTTATATTTATTATATCACAAAACCATTGAAAATACTATGAAAAATAACAATTTAAATCACTAAAAAAGCCAAAAAAAGAAAAATAATACCAATTATTAATATTAATAGAAAATAAAATTAAAAATAAAGAAAATAATCATAAATATAATAAAGAATTAAGAACCAATGATAGTTGTACTCCCATAACACCTAATATTTTCTAATATAAAAAGTATCAACCTTAATCTAGTATAAGATTTAGGTTGATACATAAAATTATTTACAGACCCGTTGATAATGTTTATGATAGCTTCGGAATAACTTTTATATTTCTACTATATTCTATATGTTCCTTATACATTTTCTTGGTTCTATTAAGCATTTCATTATATTTTAGTATAGTTATATTAGATTGTTTTAAAAAACTAAGCTCCTTTTCTGTTAGCTCTATTTTATTACCACTTCCCTTATAACCAGTATCTTCCGATAAAATAAAAACTGATCTTATATCTTCTGGTTTAACTTCTTTCAATTCTGGAATATTCTGTATTATAGCATTTCTGTATCTATTTATTTGATCATATATCTGTGTATAAGTTACCTTTGAGTAAGAATCTATCTTATTTCTTTTTAATTCAACAATAACAGGATACTCTTCTTCTGCCGTCCTAATAACAATATCTAAAAAGTTCTTTCTGAACTCGTCATCTGTTGATGCAAGTTTATAATATTCTTGATTTGTTATTGAATCTTCAGTATTATAAGTATTATTTCTATCAATATTCCAATATGGATATATCAACCGAGGATTATTTGATAGATGTTCCTCGAATAACTTCTCTTTTGTACTTTCATCATTAATCAAATCTTGAAGTTTATTTATTGCTTCTATTCTTTTTCTTATTAAATTTGCATGATTAATATCTTCTGATTTTGCAATGTTTGCCATTAATTTAAATAACAATTTGCTATCATTTCCATTTGAAGACTCTAACTCAGATATCAATTCATCTGACTCAACATTATTTATTACTGATGCAATCGACTCAATCATTGAATCCACTGCTTTATTGTCAATGTCTGCATCAATATCTAATCTTGTTGATAATAAATCTAAAAGCTTATTGTTAATAACTTTTTGATCCTCGGTCAAGCTCTCCAACCATTCTTTATAGGATTCATTCTCTTTAATTCTTTTAGGTAGATTGTCAGTCGCAGACTCCAACCTTATTTCATTCCATCTATTTATAAAATAACTTCTAATTTTTTTAATATTGTCAGTCAATTCTTGTACATCCGGTATGGAATTATCTAATCCTTGTCTACTAGATGTTATAGGGTCTTTTAATCTATTAATAAGATCACTTGCGTAAATTTCTCCAAGTATATATTGATTTGCAATTCTTGCATCACTATAATTTCTTAAAAAATCTTCATCTGCTAACTTCCCGTTTGCAAATATTATTATATTAGATAAACTAGTATTACCGTTTTTTAAGTTTCCAGGTTTGAATGCACTTCCAATCCATCCATGAATATTATTATCCTTTAAATAATCTAATACAGCTTGATCATCAGTATATTCTTCAAACTTATCAACTCTCTTGAAGCTTTTTCTCAGTTCTTCAGCGTCCTCATAGCCAAAATGAACAACTATCTGAATATTTGAATAATAATCATTAAAGTCTAACTTTAACTCTTCACCATTTATTTTTAAACAAAAATTAGTTTTAGACTGACTTATGTAAAATCTTCTTGATAGTTGCATCTTAAGATTATCTATCGTTGATTTACTTATTTTTCTTCTAAGCTTAGAAACGATTACAATAAAACCCGATTCATATTCACTGAACTCTTTAATTTTTTCTGGCAGAGTTCCTTCTTCTTTAACTTCAGCTTCATAAGTGCTATTATTTAGCATACTATGATAATTTAATTTAAAATTCATCCATAAATCATCATTTTTAGTTTTTGTATATACTTCATACTCATCACCCAAACTAAATGCTGCTAATTTACCAATACCTTTCTTCCCCATAGGTTCTCTTTCATTTAATCCATTCAAAGGTATTTCTTTTTCTTTCTCTCTTCCAATTGTGGAGTACTTATCTTTAAGTTCTTTAAAATCCAAGCCTTTTCCATTATCTGCAATAACTATATAATCTTCATCTTCATTAAATTTTATATCTAAAATAGTTGCATACGCATCATAGGAATTCGCAACTAATTCTGCTAACGCAGGAGGAGTCGTCGAATATAAGTTTCTTCCTAAATGAGTTACAGCATTGTTTGATGTGGAGAATTCTAATACTTTCATTCAAGCACCTTCCTTAAGTGTTGTTTTATACTAATACCAATAACTTCGCCAAGCTTAGGTGGTACAGCATTTCCAATTTGCAAAGCAACTTGAGCAACTGAGTATTTATTTCCTAGCTTAGGATCTGTGAATAAATAATTTTGTGGGAAAGTTTGTAAAAGAGCGCCTTCTCTAAGGCTTAAGGCTCTATCCTGTTCTGGATGACCAAATCTTCCATTTCCAATACCAGTAAATTGAGTTGTGATTGTATTTGCAGGTTGATCCCATTCCAATCTACCGTACACAGATTTGTAAGACTTACCAGTTTTTTTCTTATAGGCCTCAAGAAGTAAATCATCATCCCAATCTTCCCAAGTTCCACCCGGTTTTGACTGCTTTATTCTCTTTTTATTTATTTCGGTCAAATTCCTACACCTATGTAAAGAATCATTAGGGTCAGTCTCACCAGCATCTAATTTTGGTAGTTTCTCTATTGCATCTCTTAGAGTAGAGTAATTATTAGAGCTATGAGTTGGGGCGATTAATTCTATTTCTCCTAATTTTGATGCAAGTAATAAAAGCCTCTTTCTTTTTTGCGGCACTCCATAATCAGGTGCATAAACCACCTTATAGCTTACAAAATATCCATTATCTTTAAGTGTCTTTACAAATTTATCAAAAACTGGCCTTCTCAATATTTGAGGCACATTTTCCATAGAAACAATATCTGGATTTACATATTCAATCTGTTTTCCAAAATAATCTAATAAATCAACTTTTTCTAAATGAACGTCACTATTCTTATATTTATTACTGTATGAGGAGAATGGCTGACATGGCGCACACCCCATTAAAACCTTTATATCGGTATCCATAGGATATAATTCATTTATCTCTTTTTCGTTTATATCTTTAACATCTTTTAAGATAAATTTCGCACTATTGTTATGTTCATAAGCATATTCACTTTTAGAATCAATATCGTACCCAGCAATTACATTAATGCCAGATTCTTGAATTCCGCAAGTTAATCCTCCAACTCCACAGAATAAATCAACCGCATTAATTTTCATACAATACTCCTATCTAATAATTAATTATATCTATATAATACCTCATTTAATTATCCATAAACATTATAATACAAGATATAACTTTATTTAAAAATATTTTTATTCAATATCTTCCATAAGCTTTATTATCCTTGCTTCGATATTTTTAAACTCCGATGAAAATCTATCCTTAGCATCATCAGTAATCATAGAAGTATGAGCAACCGCATCTCTTACAGGTTTATAAAATATAGAAGAACGACATAAAGAAGCTAGATTGTTTTGACCTTTTTTCTTTTTATCTATAATTTCAGCTAAAGTATCCATACCAAAGTAATATATATCATCTGATTTTTTTCTTATATCAAAATTATAATTTCCCTTTTCCTTATTATCATTCTCTGTCTTTTTAAAATTCTTTGCCTTGTTTATCCATTTTTCCTCTATTTCTAAGTTTTTAAATTGTATGTAATTTCTTAATAGATTCTCAGAAATAAAGCATTCGGTATATAAAGGTATATTAAATCTTGATTCTTTAGATAACTCACTTACCCACCTATCAACAATACCATTTTTCTTAAAGCTCCTGCCATCATTTAAATTTCTTTCTTCCATTTCTTCAAATGTAGCATTCAGTAATTCTAGCGATTTCCTTTCCTTATTCGAAATACTCTTATTATCAGGATCCCCATCTTCTCTTGAGTCTCTCCTAAATTTATCCCAATCTTCAATTATATAATCAAATATTCTACTTATTTCATCAATAAATTCCCTATAATCTGGATCATCGTCTATTACGCTTTCCCTACTAGTTGTGAAAACTTCTTTGCCATCTCCCGTATCAAGACCATCAAAATATATTTGACCATATACATAATTCTCAACAATTCTTGATTTTGGAAAATGCTTTAATATGTCTTTTTCCCTTAATCTTCCATTAACAAAAAGATCTATTGTGACTTTTTCATCTGTCTTCCTAATTTTTAGCATAGAAGGCTTTTTCACAGAAGCTATGTACCCTTTGATTTTCATATTGCTTGTGTATTTAGCCATATTCTTATCAGGACTGAGCATTTTTAAATATGGATCGTCAATATCATTAATTTCCCAAACAAATTGAGTATCATCTGCCAAGTCTTTCAATTCTTCCAAAGTAACCTTACTATCATTTACAAAAATATTAAAATTATCATCCACAAGTGAAAATCTAAAATACAAGGCAATTAATTTTCTTATATAATCTATAGTATTTTTTATACCTTCATTTATATCCTGAAAATATATATAGGTTCCACTATCTAGATTTATAAAATCATCATTATTAATTATATTTTTGAATTTTTCATTATTTATACTGTCAAGTGTGTAAGAATTAGCTCCTATATCATCATTTATAGCTTCATCCAAATCTGCATTATCAATAATTCCTCCAACTAATTCATTTCTATTAGTTTTAGAAGCTACGATAACCTTCTTAGAGCAAGACAACAATGCTAATTTTCCTATCCCTTTTCTTCCAATAAAGGGCCTTCCACTTGGTGTTTTATAATTTTCACCTTGTCTTTTAGAATACCCTATTTTAAGAAATTTATTTTGAAAATCATCAGACGTCATACCAACACCATCATCATAAATTTTCATATAATTATTATCTCTATCAATAGTAATCCATACATTGTTCGCATCCGCATCCCAAGAATTAGAAATAGCTTCACCCAAAATTGTAATGAAATTCCTATAAAGATTCCTACCCAAGTGATTAAGCACACTTAGAGATATATTAAACTTATATCCACTATCCATAAATAATCTCCTTTAAATAAAAATACAGTCGGATAAACGTTTTCTCATCCATTATCATACTATAAACTTGTAGTTTAATCACTTCAATACTATACCTTTTTGCTATTTTGCTCCTTTTTGTTTCTGGTCTTTTTCTTGGCATAAAAATTCCTCCTGATTAGTTTTTACTTACCCAAATCAGGAGGTTTCTATACACAAAATTTTACACAATCTAAAAGATTTTTAAATTATTCCGTGTTTACGGGTTCAAATCAGCCACTCATCTTTTTATTGGTAGAAACAATGCGTTATATCTATAGTATCATTATCTCACAAAATATACTTTCAATTACAAAATTCCCAAAATTCTAATAATTACCACGATGTCAACAGCTCTCACATTATCCAAAAGTAAAACTACATTTTTAGAATTCTCATTCCAACTATAAACTCAAACAAAATCAATTAAATAATTGATCTAAAGTTATTACATTTTCATCAAATAATTTTTCACTTGAAACATATCTTAATGATTGTGGAGCGTAATAATGATTGTCACCTAATTTTATCTTCCTCTTGTTAGCTAATAACTTAGCGTTATCCTTAAAATACACAACTTTATATCCATCTTTAATATCAGAGTTTTCAATTCGATCAATTTCAGCATAATATTGAATACATTTATTATTTTGTGCTTCGTATGCTGCAATATACTTAATACTATTCAATTTGTTGTCAGATATCCTTATATAATACCATTTGTTCTCCTTCAAAAATACATCCTTAAAACCACCAGGATGTGCAGGCACAACAATAGTGTCCTTTTCATCGTCAACATTTAATTCATCTTCTGCTTCATTCAATAATGCCATAGTTTCTTTGTCAAGATTTTTGATAGTCTCAATTTTTTTAGTAAGATTCGTCATCTCCTCAATCATCTCATTAGATAATTCTTTAAATTCCAAAAAATT